>JADMIO010972804.1_pt1 | contig 47711 bp, 52 predicted proteins | sample 8958161 | NCBI WGS metagenome assembly JADMIO01 (sample SAMN16585339, study PRJNA669376) | soil metagenome | isolation source: Crop rotation soil | place: USA: Cullars Rotation, Alabama | collected 2011
GTGAGCCAGTGTGATTACATTTGCGGCCTAACTGTGGCCAGTCCAGTTACGCTGGAGTCACTAGTATTTAGGTGACACTATAGAAGCGGCCGCGACAACTTGTCCACGTGGAATTCTAAGCTTAGGATCCCAATGTGCTGGAAAGTTTGTCGTTGACTGCCGATTGCGAAAGTCCACCCGCGACGGGATAGCCTTGGCCCATTGCAGCGGCAAGATTAGCGGCGCCGACGCCGAGAAACTCCTGCCGCGGATCGATCGCATAACCGTGCTTGGCGGCAAAGGTACGGGCGGCGGACACACCTTCTATATAGGCGAGCAACAGGCATCCGCCGGCCAAGGGAACAACCCCCTCGACGTCGCGGACCCTGAGTTCCGGCAGTTGCAGGCTCGGCAGACCCGGCGGGATCTCACCGGTGGTCGGGACGCCAAGCGCCGGCAAGCCGAGCACGACCGCAGCGACAATCGCGAGCGCGACGACACCGAGCGCGACCGGCTTCCCCGGCAACAGCCGTTCGCCGGCCAGCAGCAGCACGATTGCCGCGACGCCGATCGCGAACACAAGAGCCTGGATGTGGCCAAGCTGGCCGATCAGCAGGAGGACCCGTTCGAAGAAATTATGACCGCCGCCGGCAACGCCAAACAAGCTTGGCAACTGGGTCATGGCGATGGTCAGGCCCGCGCCGATCTTGAAGCCCACCAGGATGCTGTCGCTGATCAGCTTGACGAGCACGCTCAGCCGGAACACCCAGGCGAACAGGCATAACGCGGCCACCATGAGTGCCGTCAGGCTGGCGATCTGGACGTAGTGCCGAGGGTCGCCCTCGGCCATCGAACCAACCGTTGCTGCGATCATGAGCGAGATGGCAGACGTGGGACCGATGGCAAGCTGTCGCGACGAGCCAAGCAGGGCGTAGCCCAGGCCGCCCAGAAGGTATCCGTAGATGCCGACCTGCGGCGGCAAACCGGCGAGCGTCGCGTAGGCCAAAGAAACGGGAATGGCGTAGGCTGCGAGCGTCACGCCCGCGACGATGTCACTGGGCAGCCACGCAGACTAATACGTTCTCAGCCATTGCGCGGGAGGAAGCCACCAGAGCGACGTCCCGCTGCTCTTCATCGCATCCGCCATGCACGTCACCCGCCGTCCTTCGGATTCAGTGCGGTCCTGCCGCCACCGTCTCGCACGGCTGGCGGCAGGAGAAGCCACGGGTCTTATGCCCTCGCGTATTTGCCGCGGCCGAAGAAGCGGTCCTTGTTGTCGTCGGTCGCAGTCTCGCGGCTGGACTTGATGTCGTTCTGCTTGGCGATCATCGCCTTGATCGCCGGCCGCGCCGACAGTTCCTCGAACCAGCGCTTGAAGTTCGGCTTGCTGTCGATGTTGGCGCCATGCGCCTGATGCTGCCGCGTCCACGGGAACGTCGCCATGTCAGCGATCGAATATTCGTCGCCGCCGAGATATTTCGCCTGGCCGAGCCGCTTATCCAGCAACTCATAAAGCCGCAGCATCTCGCTCTTGTAGCGGCTGAACGAATATTCGTTGCCGGGCTTCGGCGCGAACAGATTGAAGTGCGTGAAGTTGCCGAACGCCGGCCCGACGCCGCTCATCTGCACCATCAGCCACTGGATCGCGTCGTACTTCTTGGCCATGTCCTTCGGCAGGAACTTGCCGGTCTTCTCGGCGAGATACATCAGGATCGCGCCGGACTCGAACACGGTGTACGGCTTGCCGCCCGGCCCTTCGGTGTCGACGATCACCGGGATTTTCTTGTTCGGATTGAGCTTCTCGAAATCGGGCGAATGCTGCGCGCTGGCCCAGACGTCCACCGGCTTGAAATTGTACGGCAGCCCGCACTCCTCGAGCATGATGAAAATCTTCTGCACGTTCGGGCTGGTCAATCCATAGAAGTCGATCATGGTCCTCACCTGACATTGATAGGGCCGCCTTGAGACAAGCGGTCGCGGGCAAAGCCTAGCGTGTCGGTTGTACCTTCACCACAGCCTCCGGCTATGATGGTCCCTGGCCGTCAAGCATGCCGCGCGAGTGCTGCGCAGTTGACAGGGCTGGCATGCCCTGAAACCCTCCGCCGCAGGCCGGCGGGGGGACGCGGAGCGCGGCCGCCGAAAGGGAACGCGGGACGTTCGATGTCGACCGGGTGCTGGGTGCGACCTGCGGCTCTCGCCGCGGCCTGTCTGATCGCTGCCATGCCGAATGCGACGGCGCAGGACGCAGCCGAATTCTACAAAGGCAAGCAAATCTCCATCGTGGTCGGCTCCTCGCCAGGCGGCGGCTACGACGCCTATGCACGGCTCCTGGCGCGGCACTTCGGCAGCGCCATCCCCGGCAGCCCCGCGATCGTGGTGCAGAACATGAGCGGCGCCGGGTCGAACCGCGCCGCCGGCTTCATCTATGCGGTGGCGCCGAAGGACGGCACCTCGATCGGCGCGATCTTCCCCGGCGCGGTGCTGCAGAACCTGCTGAGCGAGCAGCAGGTCGCGCACGACCCGAGCAAGTTCGTCTATCTCGGCAGCGCCAACAGCGACGTCTACGTCTGCTATGTCCGCTCGGACGCGCCGGTGAAGACGTTCAAGGACATGCTCGACAAGGAACTCATCATCGGCGCGAGCAACCCGGGCGCGACGACCTACGACCTGCCGCTCCTCTTGAACAGCGTGCTCGGCACCAAGTTCAAGATCGTCACGGGCTATCCAGGCAGCAGAGAGATCACGCTCGCGCTCGAGCGTGGCGAGGTCCAGGGCGCCTGCGGGCTGGGCTGGACCGCCATCGAGACGCTGCATCCCGACTGGTTCACGCAGGACAAGGTCCGCGTGCTGGTGCAGCTCTCGAACACCGGTCATCCCGAGCTCGACAAAAAAGGTGTTCCTCGCGCCGAGGATCTCGCGAATAACGAAGAAGACCGCCGAGTCATCCGGCTCGTGTTCAGCCAGGGTGTGTTCGGCAGACCTTACGTTCTGCCGCCCGGCGTCCCCGCTGATCGCGTCGACGCGTTGCGCAAAGCTTTCATGACAGCGTTGAACGACAAAACCCTGCGCGCCGAGGCCGGAAAGATGCAACTCGACGTCGACCCGATGAGTGGCGATGAACTGCAAAAACTCGTCCTCGAGCTTTATTCGACGCCGCCGCATCTCACCGCCAAGGCTCGCCAAGCGTTGGCCGTAAAGACCGCCCGATGAGTCCCATGCTTCCAACCCTGGAAGGTTTTTGACGATGGAAGGCATCGGCGCGGAAGCAGCCTTCATGGCGGCGGCGGCAGGGAAAGCGTTCTTCGCGCTGATTGAACCACACCGGCTGATGTATTTAATGCTCGGCTGCATGATGGGACTCGTGCTCGGCATCGTGCCCGGCATCGGCGGCCTCGCCGGCACGGCAATGTTGCTGCCGTTCACCTTCGGCATGGATCCGTATTCGGCGTTCGCGCTGCTGCTCGGCCTCGGTGCCACCACCGCAACCGGCGATCCAATCCCAGCAGTGCTGTTCGGCGTGCCCGGAGGTGCCGCCTCTGCAGCAACCGTGCTCGATGGCTTCCCGATGGCAAAGCGCGGCGAAGCCGGACGCGCGCTCAGCGCCGCCTACATGTCTTCGATGATGGGCGGAATCTTTGGCGCCGCCCTGCTCGCAGTGTCGATCCCGATCCTGCGGCCGGTGATGCTTTATCTGGGTTCGCCAGAATTGTTGGCGTTTTCCATCTTGGGCATATCAATGGTCGCCGTGCTGTCAGGCAGCGCGCCGCTGCGCGGGCTCGCCGCCGGCTGTATCGGCATCATGATCGCGATGATCGGCTCCGACCCGCAGACCGGCACACTGCGCTGGACCTTCGACAGTCTCTACCTTTGGGACGGCTTGCCGATTACGCCCGTGCTCCTCGGCTTGTTCGCGCTGCCGGAACTCTGCGACCTGCTGATTGCGCGCACCACGATCGCCAAGGAAGTCGACAAGGACAACATCTACAAAGGCCAATGGCAGGGCGTGAAGGATTGCTTCGAGAACTGGTGGCTGATCGTGCGCTGCTCCTGGATCGGCGGCGGCATCGGCTCGATCCCCGGCATCAGCGCATCAGTGGTGGATTGGCTCGCTTATGGCCACGCGCTGAAGACCGAGAAAGGTGCATCGCAAACCTTCGGCAAAGGCGACGTGCGCGGCGTCATCGCCTCGGAAAGCTCGAACAACGCCAAGGAGGGCGGCGCATTGGTGCCGACCGTGGCGTTCGGCGTGCCCGGCAGCGCCACCATGGCGATCCTGCTCGGCGCCTTCCTGATCCATGGGCTCGTGCCGGGCCCGGACATGCTGCACAAGAATCTCGATGTCACCTACGCCATGGTGTGGTCGGTTGCGCTCGCCAACATCCTCGGCGCCGGCGCCTGCTACGCGTTCAGCCCGCAATTCGCGCGCCTTGCGACACTGCGCTACACGCTGATCCTGCCCGCAGTGCTGAGTGTTGTTTACATCGGCGCGTTCGAAGCTTCGCGAAGCTGGGGCGACCTGATCGCGCTCCTGCTGTTCGGCGTGTTCGGCTGGCTGATGAAACAGTTCAAGTGGCCGCGCCCACCGCTGGTGCTCGGCCTCGTGCTGGGCGATTCGATCGAGCGCTACATGTTCATCTCGATCGAACGCTACAGCTATACGTGGCTGTGGCGGCCGGTGGTGGTCGTCCTGCTTGTCTTGGCTGTCGTTGGTTTGGTGCGGCCGTTTCTCGCCGATGTGCGCCGCCAGGGCGGCATCGTCCGAATGCTGACCAGCTTTGGAGCGCCGCGATTCCATCCGGCGCAACTGTTCACGCTGTTCGTATTCGCTGCCATTGGCGCGATGGTGCTGGCGGCGCAACCGTGGCCATTCGGAGCGAAGCTTGTCCCCATCATCGTGGGCGCCCTCGCCCTGGTGGTGGTCGCCGCAAGCCTGCTCAACGAAACGTGCCGCAAGCCGGAGGCCGCGGGCGGCGCGAGTCTGGCCGAACAGGCCCAGGCCGAGGTCGAGCAGAAGATCCACATGGATCTGGAGTCTGACACCGGCCACCTGCCGGTCCGCACCATCGTGGCGCGTGCGGCGCGGTTTTTCGGCTACCTGTTGGCCTTCATGGGCTCGATGGCCCTGATCGGGCTCATTCCGACCGCAGCGATCTTTGTGATCCTGTTCATGCGTATCGAAGGTCCGGAGCGGTGGAAGCTGGTGCTTCCCTATGTCGGGGTGCTGCTGCTCGGCATCTACATCGCCTTCGATCGCTTCATGGCCCTGCCATGGCCGCCAAGTCTGCTCGGCTGGCTGATCCCGGCGGCAAAAATCATTCCGTCCGTCCAGTAATGAACGGCCAATAAGAGGCGCAAGCCCACCTGTGGTGCCCGCACGCCACACCGCCGAAATTTGTGGTAGCCCGCCACGAATTTCACAGGATTGGCGGGAAAAGTGGGCCGGTCCGCCAGCCGCAGCCGTATCAAAGGCGTCATAAGCCTGTTATTTACCGCTTCCGACCTGAAATACGCCTCGGCGGGCACATTCTGGGGTTCTTCATGCAACGAGCACGGTTCGATCATCTGCTGGCCGGGACGGCTGTCGCACTGGCCCTGGCGCTTGGCCCTCACGCGGCCAGTGCCCAGGCTGCGTCGGAGCCGACAACCTCCGCGAGCGCGCCCGCCGCGGAGCCTGCCGCCGCAGATAGCAAACCAACCGAGCCCGTCGCCAAGATCGAGCCCAAGGCAGCCGAGCCGAAGGCCCCCGAGCCCGCCGCCGCCCCGGAGGCCACGGCCTCGGTGCCGCAGCCGGCCGCAGCTCCGAATTACGTCACCGCGTCGGTCGCCGATGCGGCTCTGGTCGACAAGCTCCGCGATCAGTTCACCGCAGGCAAGTTCGACCGCATCCTCGGCGGCAAGAAAGACCGCGCTGCCGTGGAGGCGTTCTACGCCAGCCGCAGCTTCGCGCCGCTCTGGATCTCGGAAGGCGCATTCAGCGAGCGCGGCAAGGCAGCGATCGCCTATCTCGCGCGCGTCGACGCCGATGGGCTCGATCCGAACGACTATCCAGTGCCGCAGGCTGCCGGAAGCGACGCCGACGCACAGGCCGAGGCCGAAGTCCGGCTAACCGACGCCGTGCTGACCTACGCCAAGCACGCCACCAGCGGCCGGGTGCACTACAGCCGCGTCGCTGCCGACATCATCTACGATCTTGCCAAGCTCGATCCGGTCGACGCGCTCAACAAGGTCGCCAGCGCGAGCAACACGGCGGAGGCTCTCGACGGCTTCCAGCCGCAGCATCCGCAGTACAAGGCGCTGAAGGCCAAGCTCGCCGAGACGCGCAATGCGCCGAAAGCCGAGCCCAAGGCCGAAGAGAAGAAGCCCGAGGTGGTGCGCGTGCCCGAGGGCAAGATGCTCCGCCCCGGCATGAGCGACCCGCGGGTGGTCGCGCTGCGCAAACGCCTCGACATCCCCGGCAACAAGGACAATCCGGCTTACGACGACGCCGTGTCGGAAGAGGTCAAGTCGTTCCAGTCGCAGGCCGGCATCGAAGTCGACGGCATGCTCGGTCCAAACACCGTGCGCGCGCTGAACGGCGAGAAGCAGGCCGCGCGCCGCCCGACCATCGATCCGGCCGATGCCATCATCGCCACCATGGAGCGCTGGCGCTGGGTGCCGCGTGATCTCGGCAAGACCTACGTGATGGTGAACATCCCGGACTACACGCTGCGCGTCATGCGCGACGGCAAGCTGGTCTGGAAGACCAAGGTGGTGGTCGGCAAGCCGAACCTGCCGACGCCGCTGCTGACCTCGGACATGAAGTTCATCACGGTCAATCCGACCTGGAACGTACCGCCCTCGATCATCCAGAACGAGTATCTGCCGGCGCTTCAGCAGGACCCGCAGGCAATGGAGCGGATCGGGCTCAAGGTCGAGCAGGACCGCGACGGCAACATCCGCATCTACCAGCCGCCGGGCGACCGCAATGCGCTCGGCCGCATTCGCTTCAACTTCCCGAATAAGTTCCTGGTCTATCAGCACGACACGCCGGACAAGCATCTGTTCGCCCACGACCGGCGCGCCTACAGCCACGGCTGCATGCGGGTGCAGGACCCGCTGAAGTACGGCGAAGTGCTGCTGTCGCTGGTGCTGCCGCAGGAGCACTACACCGCGGAGCGCCTGCAGAAGATGTTCGGCGGGTCAGAAGTCAACATCAACTTCCCGACCCACATCCCGGTCCACATCACCTACCAGACCGCCTTCGTCGATGACGCCGGCACACTGGAGCTGCGCGAAGACGTGTACGGCCGCGATCAGCGGCTGCTCGCCATCCTCAAGAGCTCGTCCGAGCGCAAGGTCGCCGACATCGCCATCGACCGGCCGAAGGGCAGTTCGACGGCGCCGGTGCGGATGACACCGGGCACGTTCGGCGGGGGCGGCAACGGCGGCTTCTTCGGCAGCGGCGGGCCTTCATTCTTCGATCGGCTGTTCGGCGGCAGCAGCGAGCCTGCACCGCGACCGCGCGCCCGGGTCGGCGACCGCAATGCCGCGGGATTCGATCGGCGCACGTTCCGCTGATCTGAAACCGATCTCTTTCTCCAACGGCCGCGGCTCACCCCGCGGCCGTTGTTTTTTTGCTGGAGCTATCGCTTGGCAGTGCGTCAAACTCCGTTCGCTCCCGCGCAAGCGGGAGGTCCCCGCTTCCGCGGGGCCGAACGCGTGGAGAGGGCCCAATGGAGATCGATCTGCCGGACGTCGTCGCCGAGGTGACTGCGGCGTTCAATCGCTATGAGAAGGCACTGGTGACCAATGACGTCGCGGTGCTCGACGACACTTTCCGTATCGATCCACGCACCATCCGCTATGGCGGCTCGGAAATTCTATACGGGCACGACGAGATCGCGGCGTTTCGCGCCGCGCGCTCGCCGGTCGGGCTCAACCGCACGATTTCGCGGACCGTCATCACCACCTATGGCCGTGAGTTCGCCGTCGCGTCGACGCTGTTTCACCGCCCCACCATGGCGGGCAAGGTCGGCCGCCAGATGCAAACCTGGGTGAAGTTTCCAGATGGCTGGCATGTGGTCGCAGCCCATGTCAGCGTGATTGACGAAAAGGACGTATGGAAGAAATCATGACCGGAACCATCGACTCTCGCATTGTCGGAACATGGCGCCTCAAAGGCACGCTGGGGCGCGACGACGCCGGCAAGGATTTGCCGCCGCCCTACGGCCCGCTGGCGATGGGCCTCGTCGTCTTTCAGGCCGACGGGCGCATGATGGCCGTGCTGTGCGACGGCCGCGCAACGCTGTCGGGCAGCGATCCGCGGCAGTTCATGTCTTACGCCGGCAACTACAGCTTCGACGGCACAACGCTGTCCACCCGGGTCGATGCCTCATCCGACGCCAGCCGCGTCGGCGGCGATCAGGTCCGCAGTGTCCGTTTTGAGGGCAGCGTGATGGTGCTGGCGCCGCCGCGGCGGATGTTCGCGGGTCAGATGCAGCACCAGGAGTTGCGCTGGGAGCGCATCGCCGGCTGAAACCGCCGCCGCCGGGGGGAACCTTTGCTGCCGCCAGCCGTTTTGCTCTTTCGAAGGAGCGGATCATGGCGACGAGAAACGTGACCTCATCCGAGACAGAACGGCCTGCGGTAACCACCACCAATCGTGCCCGAGAGGGCGTCACCGGGCACGGCGTACGCTACGTGCTGACGATCAGCACGGTGGCGATCGTCGTCGCATTTGCCGTTCTCTGGTTCTTCTATTTCGGCCGGTAACAACGACCTCGGCACCAGCCCTGCGCCGCAAGCCATGGAGGCCTGCGGCCGCCTTTGCCCGATTTCCACCGATCCTCGAACGCGCTATGTTGCCGCCATGACGCCGCCGGCGCGGCGCGATGGAGGCAAGCATGGTTTCACGGATGAGGCATATCGCCCTGCTGGTGACGGATCCGGAGAAGTCGGCGCAGTTCTATGAGAAGACGCTGGGCTTCAAGCGCGCCGGCAAGGCCGGCCGCGGCCTCTATATGAGCGACGGCACCATCAACATGGCGCTGCTCAAGGTGATGCCCGAAAAAGGCGAGAAGCCCGGGCTCTATCATTTCGGCATGTGGGTGGACGACCTCGACGAATCCGAGAAGACCGTCACAGACGCCGGCGGCACCTATCTCGCCGGCCGCGAAGACCGCAACCCGAACACGTTCTTCGAGGTGAAGTATCGCGACCCGGATGGCATCGTGTTCGACATCACGCCGACCGGCTGGCGCGGCGCCGTGAAGGAAGTGGTGCCTGCCGACGCCGCGACCAAAGAAGCGGCAGAATAATTCTGAGCAGAACGCGGGCGGCGCAGACGGACCTTGGGTCCGCTGCGCCGCCCGAGTTTTGACCACGCGACTGCTTTGATGATCACGAGAGCACTCGCAGCGGGCGTCGAGGCCGCTCACATTCCGCTAACGGGCCGAACGGGCGACAACCAATCCGCTAACTCGATTGAACGGGGGTCACGACAAATGACAAAGCGACTCTTTCTCGCTGTCGCAGCGATGCTGGCACTGCTGCAGGCTCCAGCGTGGCCGCAGGCCTGGCCAGCGCGGTCGATCACGCTTGTCGTGCCGTTTCCAGCAGGCAGCGCCACCGACACCATCGGCCGCCTGATCGCGGACCGGCTTTCCAAGCGCCTCGGCCAGCCGGTGGTCATCGACAACCGTGTCGGCGGCGGCAGTCTGGTCGGAACCGCTGCGGTCGCAAGAGCGGAGCCGGACGGCTACACGCTGCTGTTCGGCACCAACAGCGCGCTGGTGATCCTGCCGCTGACCCAGCCGGCCTCGATGACATTCGATCCGAGCCGCGACTTGAGCCCGATCGGCATTGTCGCCGCCCTGCCGAATATCCTCATCGTCAGCCCGAAACTGCCCGTGAACTCGGTCAGCGAACTCATCCAGTACGCCAAGGCCAATCCGGGCAAGCTGTCATTTGCGTCCAGTGGCATCGGAACGATCACCCACCTGATCGGCGAGTTGTTCAAATCCCGCGCCGGGATCGATGCCGTCCATGTTCCCTACAGAGCCGGCGTGCAGTCCGCTCCGGACCTCATGGAAGGGCGCATGGACTACATCTTCGACAACATACTCTGGTCGTTGCCGATGATCCGCGAGGGCAAACTGAAGGGCCTCGGCATCACCAAACTGACCCGGTCCTCGCTCGCGCCGGACATGCCGACCATCGCGGAATCCGGCGTGCCGGGCTTCGAAGGGTTTAGCTGGGTCGCCATGCTGGCGCCCGCGAACACACCCGCCGCCGTGACCGCGCGCCTGGCCAGCGAGCTTTCCGCCATCGTCGCCGATCCTCAGGTTGTCGCCGAGCTCGCCAAGTTCGGCGCCGAAGCCGCCTCGCCCAGTCCCGAGGGCATGCGCAAAGTCATCGTCGACGACACCGCGCGCTGGGGCGCGATCATTCGCGACGCCAACATCAAAGTGCAGCCATGAGCTTTCGGTCGATCCTCAAGAGTGAGGGCTTTCTCACGCTGCCCGGCGCCCATGACGCGATCAGCGCGCGGCTGATCCAGCAGGCCGGCTTCAAAGCCTATTTCATCGGCGGATTTCCTCTCATCGGCGCGCGCTTCGGCCTGCCCGATGTCGGCCTGGCAACGCTGGGAGAGATGAGCGCCGCGGTGCGCGACATCCTTTCAGCCTGCGACCTTCCCGTCATGGTCGACGGCGACAACGGCTACGGCGATGCCAAGACCCTCGTGCATACGATGCACACTTACGAGCGCCTGGGTGTCACGGCGCTGATGTTCGAGGACCAGGTGGCGCCAAAACGCTGCGGCCATATTGCGGGCAAGGATGTGATCCCGGTGGAGCGGATGGAGGCCAGCATTCGCGCGGCCGTCCAGAACAGGATCAATCCCGACACATTCATCCTCGCGAGAACCGACGCGCGCGACGTGACCGGCCTCGACGACGCGTTCCGGCGGGCCGAGCGTTATCTCGCCGCAGGCGCAGATGGCCTGTTCATCGAATCTCCGCACGATCTGGATGAGCTGACAAAGATCGGCCGCGCCTTCGACGTTCCACAGATGGCCAACATGCTCGAAGGCGGCAAGACGCCCGTCCTCAAGCCATCAGAGCTCATCGAGCTTGGCTTCGGCATGGGTGTGTACGGAATCTCGCTGCTGCTGCATTCGGTGCGGACCATGCAGGGGATATTGTCGAATCTGAAGGCAGGCGACCTGAGCTTCCTCGGCAGAGGCGCAGGCTTCGACGAGTTCAAGTCGATCGTGGGCTTCGAGAACTGGGCTTCGATCGACGACGGCTCCCGCCAGAAAAAAAGCTGACGCCAAGCCCTGTCTTTCGACGAAGCACCTGGACAGACGAGCGGAGAAAAACGCCAATGATGGAGTTGTTTCACGGTCCGCGGTCTACTTGCAGCCAGAAGGTACGCCTCTGTTTTGCCGAGAAGGGCCAGACCTTCGTCAGCCGCCTGCTGGATCTCAGCCGGGGCGAGCATCTCACCGAGGACTATCTCCGGATCAATCCGAACGGCGTGGTGCCTTCGCTGCTGCATGACGGCCATCCGATTCTGGATTCGTCGGTGATCTGCGAATACCTCGAAGAGGTATTTCCCTCCCCTGCACTATCCCCCGACACCGCGGCCGGCCGCGCGAAGATGCGCGCATGGATGCGCTATCTGGAAGAGGTGCCGACGTCCGCGATCCGCGTCCCGACCTTCAACCAGATCTATGCCGAGCGGTTGAAAGCAATCTCAAGCGAAGAATTCGAGCAATGGACGTCTCGCCTGCCGCTGCGCAAGGCGTTCTATCGGAAGATGGGTCGGGACGGATTCAGCGCGACCGACACGCAGGACTCGCTGGACCGCTTGGCGCAGACGATCCAGCGAGCGGACCATGCCCTGCAGGCAGGACCGTGGCTGGTCGGCCAGCAATTCACGATCGCAGATATCGTTCTGATCCCCACCATCGTGCGGATACACGACCTCGGCTTGGACGCGATGTGGAAGGATTATCCTCGCATGGCCGACTGGTACGCCCGAGTGCAGCAGCGGCCTTCGTTCAAGATTGCCTATTTTGAAGGATCGCGAATGGCCAACAATTTTCGCTATCCGGCGTCACCGGCCCAGCACACCGCGTGAACATGAAGTGGTGCCCAGGGGCGGAATCATATCGATTCCAAAAAACCCAATGTTTCCGCGCTTTTTCAGATTGCGAGGTGGGTAACTTTGTTCACTCCTACCCACCGTTACCCAGTGTGCTGTGATGTGGCGCTATGATGCGGGACCACGCGCTGAAATAATTTTCGAGTTATACACGGGAAAAGATAGCTACATTATTTCCGTAGAGAACTTAGGAACGGCAAGAAACACGTAATAGCCGCCAGTAAAAGTTACTGTGAAGAAGGATTGCTGTCTGTTATCTGTGTAGGATACTTCAGCGATATTCTTTCTGCCGTCTTGCTCACGAGCTTCCCCTGTAATTTGTTCGAGAAGCTCCCGGTCGTCCCACACCATTTGTTCTAAAACTTCAGCAACCCGCTTGGGTGTCATAAATTCGCCCGTCCCTTCGAGCTTTTTTGAATATTTGACTTCAGCGTGAGCGACAAATTCGAGCAACGGCTTCAAAAATTTCGGGGGCTTCTTGTTATTGTACAAATGGAAATTGGTTTGACAGCGCTGACAGAGAAATCTCTGCTCACCTCGAACTATACCGTTTCTCTTGGTTCTCAAAGAGGCGCAGCGCGGACATTTGACACCTCGCGAGCTATCTTTTGAGGGTTTGTTCTTCGTCGGCATTGCTTCACCAAGAATGAGCGGAGCGCGTTCCTCAAATTTTTAATGGAGGAGTGCGCGATGACCAGACTAAAGCCTAAACAATCTGCGCCAAAGCTGCGAGAAAAGCCGAAGGCAGCGCCGGTTGCCTTGCGGCATCCAAAATCGCAGCGACGGTCTGTACTGCCGTTAGCAGGCGATAATCCGCCAGCCAGGTCACAGCTTGGCTTCAGTGAAGCAATACTCGAATGGCTCGAAGAAGAAGACTACCTCTGAGCTGATTGCAGCAGCTTTGGATTCTCGTAGACGTTGCCGATTACCGCGACCTTCTTGTCATTGAAGAGGTGATTTGCGCCAAGCTTGTAGACGCAGAATGCGCCTTTGCGAAAAATCACCTCATAAGTTGCTCGCGCTCCTTCATCCGAAGTGATGATGTCCCCCTCATAAATCTCCTTCCCATTCTTGTCGTGCAGTCCTGTGAATTGCATCAACACCAACTTAGGCCAGATGTGACGAACCGTCCCGTCACTTAGAACTTCAATATCGTTGCGGTCGCGCCACGGCCGCATCTGCTTCTGTAGGTCGTCCCAGGCTCGAAACTTTATCTCCCTCATAAAACTTCCGCTCGAACGTGTGCCCGCTAGTGACAGGCACACACTCGAACGCACTAGCTAATATGAGTTTATTCAACCACGGCGCGGAAAACGCGCAACCTCGCACATGTGGACATTCTCAAGACCACTCACACCAACTCACAGACACACGAGGTGGGTACGGACTTACGGGGATAAAAAAACTACCCACCTTCGTACCCATCTCTGCCCAGGTCGTCGGGCGAGCAGTGCGCAATTTCGAGCAATTCATTCTGTTTTTTGACGAGCGGCGCGAGTTCGATCCCCACAGCGCTAAAATTTAGGGGTGCTAACAGATTCAAATTATTGAAGAAAAAGGTCTGGTGCCCAGGGGCGGAATCGAACCACCGACACTGCGATTTTCAGTCGCATGCTCTACCAACTGAGCTACCTGGGCTAAAGGCTTGGGCTTTAGGGTTGGCGGGGGTTTATAGAAGCTGACATTGGGCCTGTCCAGAAGCCGGAAAACCCGCGCCGCCACGTCATTCCGCCTTGATTCCGGCCTCCTTGATCAGCGGTCCCCACTTGTCCATCTCGGCCTTGAGATAGCGGCGCAGTTCGTCCGGCGTCGAGCCGATCACGCCGACGCCGAGCTGGTCGAGCCGCTGCCGGATCACGGGATCGGCCAGCGCCGTCACCGTGTCGGCGTGGAACTTGGCGATGACGTCGGGCGGCGTCTTGGCCGGCGCGAAGAACGCGTACCAGCCGTTGACCTCGAAGCCCGGCACGCCGGACTCGGCGATGGTCGGCACTTCGGGCACCTCGCTGCTCCGCTTCAGCGAGGTGACGCCGAGCGCGCGCAGCTTGCCGCCCTTGATGTGCGGCAGCACCGCGCCCGAGTTGTTGAACATGACGTCGACACGGCCGGGGATCAGGTCGTTGAACGCCGGGCCCGCGCCACGATAGGGGATATGGCGGATGTCGATGCCCGCCATGCGCTGGAACAGTGCGCCGGAGAGGTGCACCGAGGTGCCGAAGCCCGACGAGGCGTAGGTCATCTTGCCGGGATTGGCCTTGGCGTGATCGATGAACTCCTGGACGGTGTGCGCCGGCGACGACATCGGCACCGCCATGATGTTGGGGTAGTCGCAGATCAGCGACACCGGCGCGAGATCGGCGACCGGATCGAACGGCAAGGTCGCGAACAAAAACTTATTCACCGCGAGCGGCACCGACTGCAGAAGCACAGTGTGGCCGTCCGGCTCGGCCTTGGCGACGGCGTCGGTGCCGATCGAGGTCGCGCCGCCGCCCTTGTTCTCGATCACCATCTCCTGGCCCCAGATGGCGGAGAGCTTGACCCCGACCACGCGGGCGATGGCGTCGGTGCCGCCGCCCGGCGGAAACGGCACGACGAGACGAACGAAGCGGTTGGGCCACTTGGCCTGCGCGACAGCGGGCGCGGCCAATGCCGGCGCCAGCGCGGAGGCGCCGATCAGCTCGATAACCCGGCGGCGATCGATCATCCAGCAAGCTTAGGAGGCCCACCGTGGGCGGGCAACGGGCTCAGTAGCGTTCTTCGCTCGGCGCGTCGTCGGGCCGATCGCCGTCCTCGTCGTCGGTCTCGGTGACCGGAATGGCATAGACTCCGGAGAGCCAGCGGTTGAGATCGACGTCGGCGCAGCGCTTGGAGCAGAACGGCCGGAACTGCTGCACCGGCATCTTGCCGCAGATCGGACAGGGCGCGAGGCGGGGCGTGACGGGTTCGGACATGACGATGATGTAGTCGTTATCGCAAAGGCAGCAAAGCCCACCACCGTCATTCCGGGGCGCGAGCCAACGGGTCCGCGCGAAGCGCGCGGCCCGATGACAGGCTACGCGAGCGAGCCCGGAATCCATAACCACGATAGGTGCGATCATGGCGAGACCGGGGTTATGGATTCCGGGTTCGGCCCTTCGGGCCGCGGACGCTGAGTTCACAGCGCCAACTTGGCGCGATCTTTATCCATCGCCCGCAGTTCGGTCTTCAGTATCTTGCCGTAGTTGTTCTTCGGCAGCGCCTCGACGAACACGTAATCTTTCGGCCGCTTGAAGCGCGCGATCGACGATAGACACAGTGCATCCAATTCAGCAGGCGGCGCGTCGCCGACCACGTAAGCCACCACCGCTTCGCCCCATTCGCGGTCCGGACGGCCGATCACCGACGCCTCGCGCACCTTGCCGTGCCGAAGCAGCACCTCCTCGACCTCGCGCGGATAAATGTTGGAGCCGCCGGAGATGATCATGTCCTTGGAACGGTCTTTAAGAGTGAGATAGCCGGCGGCGTCGAACGCGCCAAGATCGCCGGTGTGCAGAAGGCCGCCGCGCAAGGTCGCAGCGCTCGCCTCCGGATTGCGCCAGTAGCCGGCCATGACAACGTCGCCGCGCACCAGGATTTCGCCGGTCTCGCCGGCAGGCAGCGGGCGATCTTTCTCGTCAGCGACCATCACCTCAACGCAGGCATAGGGACGGCCAGCCGAAGCGAGCCGCTCCAGCCAGCGCGCATGATCGCGATCCGCGACGTCATTTTGCGACAGCGTGGTGATTGTCATCGGGCTTTCGCCAAGGCCATAGATCTGCGCAAGCCGCGGCCCGAAGCGGTAGAGCGCCTTGCAGGCGTCCTCCACGTACATCGGCGCGCCGCCCCAGATCAGCGTGCGGATGTTCTCGCTCGGACAATCGGCGCGGCTCTCGACCAGGCGCTTGACCATGGTCGGCGCGGCGAACATCGACGAGCGCGGCCACGCGCCGAACATCCGGAAAATCTCCTCGGGCTCGAAGCCGCCGGACTCCGGCACGGCGTTGACGCCGCGCCGCATCACGTGCGGCATGATGTAGAGGCCGGAGCCGTGGCTCATCGGCGCTGCGTGCACGATCGGATCGCCCGGCGCCGTCGCGTCGACCTCACTGAGATAGGCATGGCTTGCCGCCGCCAGCACGCGGTGCGTCAGCATCGCGCCCTTCGGTTGCCCGGTGGTGCCCGAGGTGTAGAACAGCCAGGCAAGGTCGCTCCCATCGCGCGGAACGGCATCGATCGGTTCCGCGACAAGAAGCTTCTGATAATCGCCGCCGCTAATAACGATCAGCCGCTCAAGGGTCTTCGGCGCGTGCTGGGCAATCGCGCTCTCCAGATCGTCCGAGGCAAAGCACACCCGGGCGCCGGATTGATCGAGGATGTAGCCCAATTCCACGCCGTGCAGCTTGGCGTTGGCAGGCACTGCGGCAAGACCTGCGTGCCAGATCGCGTACAGCACCTCGACGTAGTCCGGACTGTTCTTTGCCGCGATGGCGACGCGATCGCCGGGTTGCAGACCCATGGCACGCAGTGCGCCGGCAAGCCGGGCAGAACGCTCCGCCATCTGCCCATAGCTTCGCAGCACGCTGCGGCCAATGCCCAGTGCCGGACGCTGCGGGTCGGCCTTTCCCGCTCGTTCGAGCCACAACGCCAGATTCATTGACCTCACCGCCGTCATGGCCGGGCTTGTCCCGGCCATCCATGCCTTGATGGACGTTCAAGCCTAAAGGCGTGGATGCCCGGCACAAGGCCGGGCATGACAGTGCCCTCAAACCGCGTTGAGCCAGCCGAAATGGATCGGGAAGCCTTCGCCAGACAACAGCGACGCCGTCTCATAGAGCGGCAGGCCGACCACGTTGCTGTAGGAGCCGACGATCTTGATGATAAAGCTGCCCGCGAGCCCTTGCGCGCCGTAACCGCCCGCCATGCCGCGCCACTCGCCCGAGGCGAGATACGCCTCGATGTCCTGCTCGGACAGCCGCTTGAAGCGCACGCGCGTCTCGATCAGCCGCTGGCGGAACGATTCCTTCGGCGTCACCAGGCAGACGCCGGTGTGGACGCGATGATTGCGGCCGGACAGCAGCCGCAGGCACTGCGCCGCCTCGTCCAACATCTCGGCCTTGGGCAGGATGCGGCGGCCGACCGCCACCACGGTGTCGGCGGCCAGGATGAAGGAGCCGGCCAGCTCGTCGTCGATCTTGACCGCGGCAAGCGCCGCCTCCGCCTTGGCGCGGGCGAGCCGGTTGGCGCAGGCGCGCGGCAGCTCGCCGCGCAGCGGCGTCTCGTCGATGTCGGCGGGACGCAGCGAGTCGGGCTCGATGCCGACCTGGTTGATCAGGCTCAGCCTGCGGGGCGAGCCGGATGCCAGCACAAGCTTGGGGCGGCCGAGGATCATCGCGGGAGGATAGCCTTTGCGGAAGGCTCCCGTAGCGGAAACGCGCGGCTTCCACAACTGGCGACCAATGGACCTATTCGTTGCCGGTCGCCTCGCCGCCGAACCGTTGCCTGATGCGCTGGGAAAGCAGCTCGCGGACCGTGCGGTAGGCATCGAGCCGCTGCTCCCGGGTGCCGTCGGCTGCGGTTGGGTCGGGCGTCGGCCAGTATTCGACATCGGCGGCGATGGTGCGGGTCAGCTCCAGCGCCTTGTGATGCGCCTCCGGCGACAGCGTCACGATCAGATCGAAATTCAGTCCCTCCCAGTCATCGAGCTCCTCGAACGTCATCGGCCGATGTTTGGCGATGTCGATGCCGACCTCGTCCAGGACCGCGACCGCAAAAGGATCGAGTTCGTCCTTGCGGACGCCGGCAGAGGCGACGTAGATGCCGCGCCCCATCGTCTGGCGGAACAGGCCCGCCGCCATCGGCGATCGCACCGAGTTGAGCCCGCAGGCGAACAGCACCGCCTGCGGCCTTGTGCTGCGCGCCCCCTCCTCCACCGCTCAGCCCTTCCAGTGCAGCACGCAGATCAGCGTGAACAGGCGGCGCGCGGTGTCGAAATCGACCTTCACCTTGCGCTTGATCGCGTCCTGCAAGATACGCGAACCCTCGTCGTGCAGTCCGCGGCGGCCCATGTCGATTGCTTCGATCCGAGCCGGTGTGGCGCTGCGGATCGCGGCGTAATAGCTGTCGCAGATCAGGAAGTAGTCCTTCACGATCATCCGGAATGGCGTCAGCGAAAGAAGGTGAGCCATCACCGGCTTGCCATCGGCGAGACGGATGTCGAAGACGAGGCGATTGTCCTTCAGGCTGAGATGCAATGAATACGGCCCGCCTTTGTGGCCGACCGGCTCGAACGAGTTCTCCTCGAGCAGATCGTAGATCGCGGTGGCGCGCTCGTGCTCGACGTCGGGGCCAGAGCGGCCGATCGAGCCTTCATCAAGGCTGACCGCAACGAGACGGTTGATGCCGGCAGACTTCGGGCGCGTGGTCATCGCCGGTTCAAGCGGATGGCGACCGAACGCGCGTGGGCGTCGAGCCCTTCGGCTTCACCAAGTGCGATGGCGGCGGGGCCGAGCGCCGCAAGCTGCTCCGGGCCGCATTTCAGAATCGAGGTGCGCTTCATGAAGTCGAGTACACCCAGCCCCGATGAGAAGCGCGCCGAGCGCGCCGTCGGCAGCACGTGGTTGGAGCCTGCGACGTAATCGCCGATTGCTTCCGGCGTATGCGCGCCGAGGAAGATCGCGCCGGCGTTGCGGATTTTTCCGGCGAGCCTTTCGGCGTCAGCGGTCTCGATCTCCAGATGCTCCGGCGCCAGTGCATCGACCAGCGGAATGGCGTCATCGAGACTCTTCACCAGAATGACCGCGCCGAAATCACGCCACGACGCACCGGCGGTACTGCTGCGCGGCAGTGTGGTGAGCTGTGCGGTCACCGCCTTCTCAACAGCATCGGCGAGGCCCGCGTCGTCGGTGATCAGGATCGACTGCGCCGCCACGTCATGCTCGGCCTGCGCCAGAAGATCGGCGGCGATCCAATCCGGATTGCCGGTCTTGTCGGCGAGGATCAGCACCTCGGAGGGACCCGCGATCATATCGATGCCGACCGTGCCGAACACCAGCCGCTTGGCCGCCGCCACATAGGCGTTGCCGGGACCAACGACCTTCGCCACCGCCTTGATCGTCGCGGTGCCGTAGGCGAGCGCCGCCACCGCCTGCGCGCCGCCGATGCGATAGACCTCGTCGATGCCGGAAAGTTTCGCTGCCGCCAGCACCAGCGGCGCAAGCCTGCCATCGGGTGCAGGCACGACCATGACGACGCGCGGCACGCCCGCGACTTTCGCCGGCACCGCGTTCATCAGCACGGAGGAAGGATAAGCCGCCGTACCGCCAGGCACATAAAGCCCGACCGCCTCGATCGCGCTCCAGCGATGGCCAAGCTCGACGCCAAGCGCATCGGTGAAGCGGTCATCAGCCGGCTTCTGGCGGCGGTGATAGGCCTCGATCCGGTCGCGCGCGACCTTCAGCGCGTCGAGCGCGCGCTTGTCGCACAATGCCGTTGCCGCTTCGATGTCGGCGGTCGAAACGCGAAGCCCGAGCTTGCCGAGATCGATGCGGTCGAACTTCCGGCTCAGCTCGATCAACGCGCGGTCACCGTTCTTGCGCACGTCGGCGACGATGGCGCGCACCGCCTGCTCGACGTCCTCCGCAGTCTCCCGTTTGGTGGCAAGAAAAGCGGCGAAACGCCCGGCAAAATCCGCGGATCGGCTGTCAAGACGGATGGGCATCGCGCTGTCCGGCCGGGACGAGCCCCGGTTTCACCGGGGGTCAATGGCCCGCGCGGGCGGTTGCGTCAACCCTGTTTGGCCGCCAGGGACGGCTCGGCCATGCCATCGACCGGCACGTCGCCGACCGCGTGCTCCGGGCAGCTATCGGTGACCCACGACGGACCGAGATCGGCCAGTTCGGCCTCGAGACATTCGACCTCGAGCCGCAACGCTGCTCCGCCCGAGAAGTGCAACGTCACCACGCCGGCGGGATCGTCGGTCGGCTCGAACGAAACGGCGAGCAGATTGAGCACCTGACGCTTGCCCTCCTCGCAATTGCTGCAGTTGCGGCACTTGCAGGCCGTCACCCGCTCGAAGCGCAGCGCCGTGCGGCGGCGCCGATATTCTGAGGAGCCGCCGGCCGCCTCCCAGTCGAAGCGATTAAGTGCAATGACGAGGCGCTTTTCCGAGGGGCGCCAGTGAATATCCGCCGCCTTGACCACGGCGTCCTGGATGTGTGCCGAGATCACCTCGACGTCGTCGCGGTCAAGCGCGACAAGCTTGAGCAGGTCCATGAACCGGCCTTCGGTTTTTGAATGCTGGCAGAAAGGTAGGAGCGCGGTTTGCTCTGTCAAGGCTAGAACGACACGCACGCAGGCCGGACGATCAGCCCGACCGACTGCTGGCTGAAGCGCTTTTTGTAGACCTCGACGATCTGCTGCAGCTTGGCGTCGTTCTCGGCGCCGGGCGGCATGGCGATCATCACCACCTTGCTGCGCTGCTTCGTAATGGCTTCGCTGCCGGGCGCCCGCCATTGGCCCTTGGCTTCATAGACCGTCAGGCCGTCAGGAAAGCGCGGCGTCACTTCATCGGCGAGAAATTGCGACCAGCGCGATTCATTGACCCGGTCGCGGCCGAACAACAACTCTGCCACGACCCAGGATTTATGATTGCCGGAGCATTGCAGAGATTGGGCTCCTGCACTTTTGCTACAAGCCAACAAAGCAATCAGCGGGATGATGACTGGCGCGCGCATGCTTCTCGGTTGTCATGCCCCGCGAAGGCGGGGCATCCAGTAAATCAAGGCCTAACGATTGATGGATAAGATCGTCCCAATTCGGATTGGTTTCTTCGATAAGCCTGACCTTCCAAGCGCGATTCCATTCTTTTCATCTGCGCCGGTGTTTACTGGATCGCCCGCCTTCGCGGGCGATGACGACGGAACGTGCAGGCAGCGCGTGAGTAAACTCACCCTTTAGCCGAGAGCCCCCTACCCGCTGACCCGTTCGATCGCAGCACCGCAGGCGCCGAGCTTATCTTCCAGTCGCTCGAAGCCGCGGTCGAGGTGATAGACGCGGTTCACCATGGTCTCGCCTTCAGCGGCGAGCGCACCGATCACCAGCGACACCGAAGCGCGCAGGTCGGTCGCCATCACCGGCGCGCCCTTGAGCTTGTCGACGCCGACGATCGTCGCCGTCTCGCCGTCGAGCTGAATGTTGGCACCGAGCCGCGCCAGCTCCTGCACATGCATGAAGCGGTTTTCGAAGATCGTTTCCTTGATGCGCGATGTGCCCTTGGCCTTCGTCATCAGCGCCATGAGCTGCGCCTGCAGATCGGTCGGGAAACCCGGGAACGGCTCGGTTGTCACTTCGATCGGAGCAATGCCCGCGCCGTTACGCTTCACGCGGATGCCTTCGTTGGTCGCCGTGACCTCGGTGCCGGTCTGGCGGATGACGTCGAGCGCGTTTTCCAACAATTCCGGCCGCGCACCCTCCAGCAGCACGTCGCCGCCGGTCATCGCCACCGCCATCGCATAGGTACCGGTCTCGATGCGGTCCGGCAGCACGCTGTGCCGCGCCCCGCCAAGCCGCGTCACGCCCTCGACGATCAGCCGCGAGGTGCCGATGCCGGAGATGCGCGCGCCCATCTTGTTGAGACAGTTCGCGACATCGCCGATTTCCGGCTCCTGCGCCGCGTTCTCGATCACGGTCGTGCCGTGCGCCAGCACCGATGCCATCAGCGCGGTATGCGTCCCGCTCACGGTCACCTTGGGAAACTTGACCTCTCCGCCCTTCAGGCCGTCCTTGGCGCGGGCGATCACATAACCGCCTTCGATGTCGATCTTCGCGCCGAGCTTCTCCATCGCCAGGATGAGCAGATCGACCGGCCGCGTGCCGATGGCGCAGCCGCCCGGCATCGACACCTTGGCTTCGCCCATTCGCGCCACCAGCGGCGCGATCACCCAGAAGCTCGCGCGCATCTTGGACACGAGATCGTAGGGCGCCGTGGTGTCGACGATGCGCGACGCCATGATGTGAACGGTGTGGCCGTTCTGCTGAGATTCGCCGGGGCGCTTGCCCGGCACCATCATGTCCACGCCGTGGTTCGACAGGATGCGTTCCAGCAGATTGACGTCGGCAAGGCGCGGTACGTTGTCGAGGATCAGCGTCTGATCCGTCAGCATGCTCGCGATCATCAGCGGCAGCGTGGCGTTCTTCGCTCCGGAAATGGGGATCGAGCCCGTGAGCTTGCGTCCCCCGACGATGCGTATGCGATCCATGCCCGCGCCCTCACTCAACTCCAGCAGTATCGGCCTATTTCCGGGGTTTGTCCGGCCCGATTCCGGCGGAATCGTGAGACGGCCCAGCGGACTCGGCCGCCGAACGGCCTCTGGCCTGCGATTTTCGCCGCTTTAAGTTCTCTCGCAGCGCTGCACGCAGCCGCTCGGCACGCACTGCATCGCCCTTGTTCGCCGATGGAGGCGCCTTTTCCTTGCCGTCCTGAGCCATAGCGTACCGTTAAGGCTGGCGCTTCGGACCGGCAAGGCTTGGCTCGACATCCGTGCCATGATCGGATATTCGCTGCCCTTTCGTCGGATGCTGCCGTAGCTCAGTGGTAGAGCACTCCCTTGGTAAGGGAGAGGTCCTCAGTTCAATCCTGAGCGGCAGCACCATCTTCCAGCCGCGGTAGCGACCCTATCAGCTCCGCTGTATTCCTACATGCCACCTTGACTGCCGAGGCCACCTTGCGTGTCCCCTTCCGGTGGCTGCACGCCCTTTTTCTTGTCGTTTTGCTTTTGCGCTGGCTCACGCGGATCGTGGTCACCTTGCAAGCCGCGCTTACTCTGATCGAGGCCAGTTACCTTCGCGTCTTCTGGCATTGGTCGTCTCCACGCACTCCACCGAATGACAACTCAGCTCTTTTTCTTGGCGAGCTTTTCGCCTTCGTCATGTGGCGCGTAGGCGGCCGGACCCTCTAAGGCGGATTTCTGATCGCGCTTGGAGGCGCCGCTCGACTGCCGGCTTTCGCCGCGCTCAAGCTCTTGCTCAGCGGCCGGGTGGTCAGCGTAAACAACCTGGCCGATCCGCTTATCTGGGGTTCGCGCGTCTCCAGAGCCGGCAGGAGACAGTTCGTGCTGCCCGCGCTGCTGCTTTACGGGAGGCTGCTCGGTCTTCTGTTGCTGGCCCTCGGTCCATCCGGTCTGCTGCTTATTGTCCATGGCTTGCTCCTTCAGAGATTCAAGCCATTCCCCGCGCCGCGGGTTCCCGCGGCGGCAATTTTTCAGCAGAAAGAAAGCCCTTCCCGGCTTTTGAGCGCTATTCCGCTGCGGCCAGACCCTTCTGGGCGTTGCGCTTGAGGCAGCCGATGGCAAATTCCGTCGACATGATGTCGCCGAACGTCAGATAGAAATTGTTCAGCGCCGCGTTGTGGTCTTCGTCGGTGTTGGCGGCGTTGCCGTCGGTGATCATGACGGTCTTGTAGTTGCGCATCATGGCATCACGGGCGGTCGACTCGCAGCAGACGTTGGTCACAGTGCCGGTGATCAGCAAGGTGTCGAGGCCGCGGGCGCGCAAGACTTCCTCGATATTCGACGAGCCCTGGATGAAGGCGCTGTAGCGGTTCTTCACCACGATGACGTCATGGCTTTCCACCTTGAGATCGGGGAACAGGTCGTAGCCCTTGTTGCTCGGCGACAGCGAGAACTTCCGCCGCTCGCGTCCCTTCGGCAGCATCATGCCGTAGAGCGTCGACCAGCTTTGCAGCGTCTCGTCGGTGTATTCGGTCTGGATCCAGATCACCGCGCCGCCCGTCCTGCGCACCGCCTGGGCCAACCGGTTGATGTTGGGCACGATCTCATGCGCCATCTTGCAGGGGGCGTGCCCCACTTCCGGCACCATGAAGCCGTTCTGCATGTCGACCACCACCAGCGCGGTCTTGGTCGGATCGAGATCGTCGAAGATGTGCTCGCGGCCGCGCCGGGCCACCACCCGCTCAATGACGGATTGGGAAATGGACAGCTTGTGCATCGACGGGCCCTCCCCTGGAACCCCGATTATGCGGCCGCAGGCGGCGCAAGAGCAATCGCGGGGCGGCGTGGCCGAGCACGGCGAATGCCACGGCAATTTGATCCGGATCAATCGCAAGCCGCTGGTCTGCGGGCAAATAGCGGCTCGACAAGCACCGTGGAAGCCTTCTAAAAAGGGCTTACTCGGGGCGCGTCTTGACGCCAAATCGGCCTGGAAATCGCATGAACTACGAGACTTTCTTTGCCGGCGCCCTGAACCGGCTGCATGACGAGCGCCGCTACCGGGTGTTCGCCGACCTCGAGCGCATCGCCGGCCGTTTCCCGCACGCGCTGTGGCACACCCCGCGGGGTCCGCGCGAGGTCGTGATCTGGTGCTCAAACGACTACCTCGGCATGGGCCAGCACCCGAAGGTGATCGGCGCGATGGTCGAGACCGCGACGCGGATGGGCACCGGCGCGGGCGGCACCCGCAACATCGCCGGCACCAACCATCCGCTGGTCGAGCTTGAGCGCGAGCTCGCCGACCTGCACGGCAAGGCTTCGGCGCTGGTGTTCACCTCCGGATATGTTTCCAACGAGACCGGCATCTCGACCATCGCCAGGCTCATCCCGAACTGCCTGATCCTGTCCGACGCCTACAACCACAACTCCATGATCGCCGGTATCCGCAACGCCGGCTGCGACAAGCAGATCTTCCGCCACAACGACCTCGCTCATCTCGAGGAATTGCTGGCCGCGGCCGGCGACCGGCCGAAGCTGATCGCTTTCGAGAGCATCTATTCGATGGACGGCGACGTCGCCCCCATCAACGCGATCTGCGACCTCGCGGAACGCTACGGCGCGCTGACCTATCTCGACGAGGTGCACGCCGTCGGCATGTATGGCCCGCGCGGCGGCGGCATCGCCGAGCGCGACGGCGCGCTGCAGCGCGTCGACGTGATCGAGGGCACGCTCGGCAAGGCGTTCGGTTCGCTCGGCGGCTACGTCACGGGCAGCACGGCGCTCTGTGACGCGGTCCGTTCCTACGCGCCGGGGTTCATCTTCACCACGGCGCTGCCGCCCGCGGTCTGCGCCGCGGCGGTGGCAGCGATCCGGCATCTGAAGACGTCCACCTGGGAGCGCGAGCGTCACCAGGAGCGCGCTGCTCGCGTGAAGGCCGTGCTGAACGCCGCGGGACTCCCCGTGATGGATAGCGCCACGCACATCGTTCCGATCATGGTGGGCGATCCCGAGAAGTGCAAAGCGGCGAGCGACCGCCTGCTGTCCGAGCACGGCGTCTACATCCAGCCGATCAACTACCCGACCGTACCGAAGGGCACCGAGCGGCTCCGCATCGCGCCGTCGCCGTACCACGACGATGCGCTGATCGATGCGCTGGCGGAAGCGCTGGTCGAGGTCTGGCAGGCGCTGGAACTGCCGCTGAAACAGCGGCCGCTGGCCGCCGAATAGCTCAATCCTCGATGGTGGGGCGCGCCCCGGGCGGCCGTTCGCGCGGCGGCTTTTGCGTTGCCTTGCGCAGCCGGTGGGCCAGGAACGGCACCAGCATCGACACCAGAAGAAACCGCGACAGGTGCAGCGCACCGACAAACACCGGATCGAGATGCAGCGCCAGCGCCAGCACCATCATGGTGTCCTGCGCGCCAGGCGAGAACGCCACCACCGCGTCAGCGGTCCGGACCGACATCAGTGTCGTCAGCAACAGCACCGAAAGCCCGGCAATCGTCATCGCCACGGCGAATGAGCCAAGCGCAGCGCCGAGAAAGCGCAACAGCGTGCCGGGATCGGTGTTGGCAAAGCGCGAGCCGGTCAGCGAGCCGATGCCGATCACCGCCGCGTAGGCCGCCCACCACGGCAGCACGGCATGGATGTAGCCGCCGCCGTGCAGGATGGCAGACGCCATCATCGAGCCGAACATCAGGCCACCCGGCAGCCGCAGCTTGTAGACGACCAGCGCCAATGCTGTGGACGCAATCACCAGGACAACAAGCTCGAGCGGCGCCGGCGGACCGGCCGCGGCGAAGCGCGCCATCAGATTGGCGCCCGACGCCGCGAGGCCGAGATAGGCGAGAACCGCCGGGATGCCGAGCGTCAGCGCCACCACGCGCATGGTTTGCACGATGGCGATGGCGCGAAGATCGGCCCGGTATTCAGCGGCGAGCGTCATCACCTGTGCCAGCGCGCCGGGGCTGGCGCCCAGCAGCGCCGATTGCGCGTCCCAGCCGTGCACCCACCGCAGATACGAACTGGTGGCGACGATCATGGCGAGCGTCGACACCGCCAGGACCACGACGCTGAGCGGAAAGGCGGCGAGCCCCTTCAGGGTCTCGGGCGTGACCGCTGCGCCGAGCGAAATCCCGACCAGGACGGACACCGCTCGCGCCAGCGGCGCCGGCAGATGCATCGGCCGGCCAAGCAGAGCCGCAGCAGCGACCCCCAGAAGCGATCCGGTGACCAGACCCGCCGGAAACCCGGCCCACATCAGGATGAGGCCGCCCGCTGCCCCGATCGCCAGCGTCTCGGCGCCGTGCACCCATTCGCCCGCGGCCGGGCTCCGGAAAAATGCCATCGGCGCGATCAATGCCGCGCCACCGAAAGCGCGTCAAATGCCTATCCGGCTCTTTCCAGTGCTAATGGCTCGATCGCGGCCCGAGAACGATGCGCACCAAATCCGCGGTGTTGCGCGCATCCAGCTTGTCCATGATACGGGCGCGATGAACCTCGACGGTGCGTGGACTGATGTTCAGCGTCCGGCCCACCTCCTTGTTGGAGGCGCCGGCCACGATCTCCGCCAGCACCTCCCGTTCGCGTGGCGTCAGCTGCTCGGCGCCACGCACCTGCGCAAACGGCTCGGCGCCGGGCAGCGGCCGGCGGACCCAGGTGTCGATCGCCTCGCTGACGCGCAAGAGTATCGCCTCGGCGCGGATCGGCTTTTCGATAAAGTCGAGCGCGCCGCCCTTGATTGCATTGACCGCGGTCGAGACGTCGTGATGACCGGACACGATGAGGATCGGCGCCGGATAGCGCGGCGCGTCCAGTTCGCGCAGCACATCGAGGCCGGAGCGGCCTGGCATGCTGACATCGAGCAGGATGCAAGCCGGAATCCTTGCCCGGGCCGCCGCCAGAAACGATTGTCCTTCGGCGAAGCAACTCACGCGGCAGCCTTCGGGCTCGAACATCGCCGCGAACATGTCGAGGATCAACTCGTCGTCGTCGACGACGAAGATTTCACTGCCGGCAAGATTTCCAATCATGCGCGTTCGCTCCGTTCCGCATCGTGCAAATACGCATACACAGCTTTCCGTTGAATATTTGCAAAGATCAAGCATGACGCGCGCATTTCGGTATCCCGGTGGTGAAACGGGACAGAAAATCTTCCCTGGCGGCATCATGACACCGCGCAAAGCGTCTGGGACGAATGCAATCGCACTGCAAAAAGCAAAGTGATTCGCTTCCGTCGAACGGACGTAGGTAGTTCCGCTTACCGCTTGGCGAGCAAGTCGCGAATCTCCGTCAGCAGGACCTCCTGCCGGGACGGCGCCGCCGGCGGCGCATCGGCTTGCTTCTCGCGGAAATGTTGGATCAGGCTCACCAGTCCGAACAGAACGCCGGCGACGATCAGGAAGTTGATGACGATGGTGATGAAGCTGCCCCACGCCAGCACGGCGCCCTGCTTTTTTGCGTCGGCAAGGTTCGCGGCGGTGACCTTGTCGGACAGGCCGACGAAATAGTTGCTGAAGTCGAGTCCGCCGGTCACTGCACCGACCACCGGCATGAAGATGTCGCCGACCAGCGAAGTGACGATCGAGCCGAACGCCGCCCCGATGATGACGCCGACCGCGAGGTCAAACGCATTGCCCTTGATCGCGAACTCCTGAAATTTCTTCAGCATGGGGCCCTCCTGCTTGTCATAAAGTATTGAGATCGTTGCAATTTTAAGGCTGTCTGCGGCGATGGACAAGCCCGCCGGTTCTGTGATGATTGGCCCTGGGACGGGCGTTCGGCGCCCGCACGCTGGCTGGGAGCGGCGTGGGGAAACGACATGCTGCAAGGCTCCGCCGTTATTGCGGTAGCGCTGGGCTACATCGGGCTGCTGTTCCTGGTGGCGAGCTATGGCGATCGAATTCGCCGGCTCGGCCGCGAAGGCCGCGCGCGCCTGCTGATCTATCCGCTGTCGCTCGCCATCTATTGCACGTCGTGGACGTTCTTCGGATCGGTCGGCTCAGCCTCCCGCAGCGGCTACGAGTTCCTCACCATCTACGTCGGCCCGATCCTGATGATCGCGGTGTTCACGCCGATGCTCGCGCGTGTGGTTCGTCTCGCCAAGGCGCAGAACATCACATCGATCGCTGACTTCATCGCTGCACGCTACGGAAAAAGCCAGGCTGTCGCCGCCACCGTCGCCTTGATCGCAATTATCGGAACCGTCCCCTACATTGCGCTCCAGCTCAAAGCCGTGTCGTTCTCGCTCGGAACGATCATGGCCCATGCGATGCCCAGCGGCTCAAGTGCGCATCCGCTCCTCGGTGACATGGCGCTCTATGTCGCGCTGTCGATGGCGGTGTTCGCCGTCTTGTTCGGCACCCGGCACATCGATGCGACCGAGCACCAGGATGGACTGATGCTGGCGATCGCCGCGGAATCCATCATCAAGCTTGTGGCGTTTCTCGCCGTCGGCATCTTTGTCACGTTCTGGATGTTCAACGGCCCCCTCGACTTGTTCGGCCAGGCCTTGCAACTGCCCGCCGGCGCTTCCGTTCTGACGAGCATACCGCCCGCTGACCAGTTGCTGGCAATGACGTTGTTGTCGTTCATCGCGATCCTTCTTCTGCCGAGGCAATTTCATGTCGCGGTGGTTGAAAACAATGATGAGCGGGAGATCCGGCGCGCGCGTTGGATTTTTCCGATCTATCTCGTGCTGATCAATCTGTTCGTGATTCCGATCGCCATGGCCGGGCTGCTGACCTTCCCCGGCGGCAAGGTGGACGGCGACATGCTCGTGCTGGCGCTGCCGCTGCAGGCCGGATCGAATGCGCTGACCATTCTGGCCTTCGTCGGCGGACTTTCGGCAGCCACAGCCATGGTGATCGTCGAGACGGTTGCGCTTGCCATCATGGTGTCGAACGACATCGTCGTACCCTGGGTGCTGCAGCGGCGTGAAAAGCTGATTGCCGGCCGCGCAGATTTGGGCTCGCTGCTGCTCACCGTGCGGCGCCTGGCGATCCTGGTCATTTTGGTCTTCGCCTACTTCTATTATCGCTTCGCCGGCGACAGCCAATTGGCCGCCATCGGCATTCTCGCATTCGCCGCCATTGCACAGCTCGCTCCGGCGTTCTTCGGAGGCCTGATCTGGCGGCGAGCCACCGCCGCCGGAGCCATCGCCGGCATGGTGACAGGTGTGTTGGTCTGGGCCTACACACTGCTGTTACCAACTTTCGTCGACAGCGAGCTGCTCGCGCTGGGCCCTTGGGGAATTGAAGCTCTGCGGCCGCAGCACCTGCTGGGGCTGGACTTGCCGCCGCTGGTCCATGGCGTGATGTGGAGCCTCGCCCTCAACATCCTCGCCTATGTCGGAATCTCTACACGGCGCGCGCCCACTGCCATCGAGCGAATGCAGGCCGACCTGTTCGTGCCGACCCATCTGGCGCCGATGGCGCCCACGTTCCGGCTGTGGCGTTCGCCGGTCACCGTCGAGGAACTGACCTCAACGATTTCGCGCTATCTCGGCGAGGAGCGGACCCGGGCGTCATTCGAAAGCTTTGCCGCGGCGCGCCGCATCAGTCTTAGCCCGCAGGCCGAGGCGGACTTCCAATTGATGCGCTACGCCGAGCATCAGCTTGCCTCTGCCATCGGCGCCGCGTCGTCGCGGCTGGTGCTGTCGTTGCTGTTGCGCAAGCGCACCGTGTCGACCAAGGCCGCGCTGAAGCTGCTGGACGACGCCAACGCCGCCATCCACTTCAACCGCGAGATCCTGCAGACCGCCCTCGATCACGTGCGCCAAGGCATCGCGGTCTACGACAAGGACTTTCGGCTGATCTGCTGGAATCGGCAGTTTGGCGAAATCCTCGATCTACCGCCGGAACTGACACAGGCCGGCGTCTCGCTCGAGCAGATCGTTCGTTGCAGCGCCGAGCAGGGCGCGCTCGGGCCGGGCGACGTGGAGACACTGGTGCGCGAGCGTCTGGCGCATTACGTCACCGACAGCGAACCCTATCTGAAGCGGTTTACTGACCGCGGACTGGTGGCGGAAGTGCGAACCAATCGCATGCCGGACGGCGGAATCGTCACCACCGTCACCGACATTACGGCCAGCGTTGCTTCGGCCGAGGCGCTGGAGCGTGCCAACGCAACGCTGGAGATGCGCGTTCGCGAGCGCACTACCGAACTGACACGGCTGAACGCCGAACTCGGCAAAGCCAAGGCAGATGCTGAAGAGGCCAATATCTCCAAGACCCGCTTTCTCACCGCGGCCAGCCACGATATTTCACAGCCCCTCAATGCCGCGCGGCTTTACGTGACGTCGCTGATGGAGCGGCAAAGCCAGAACGAGGACAAACACGAGGACGCGCGGCTGATTCACAACGTCGATGCATCCTTGGACGCCGTTGAGGAAATTTTCGGCGCCTTGCTCGACATATCCCGGCTGGATGCCGGCGCAATGCGCCCAGAGCTGGTGAGCTTCCGCGTCGACGAGTTGTTGCGTCAACTGGAGCTCGAATTCGCTCCTTTGGCTCGCGACAAGGGTCTGGCGATCAAATTCATGTCCTGCTCGCTGACGGTCCGCTCCGACCGGCGGCTGCTGCGCCGGCTGCTGCAGAACCTGGTTTCCAACGCTATCAAGTACACGCCGCGCGGCCGCGTTCTGGTCGGCTGCCGGCGCCGCCACGACAGCATTCGGATTGATGTGTACGACACCGGCCTGGGCTTTCCGGCTTCCAAGAAGCGGGTGATCTTTCACGAATTCCAGCGGCTCGACGAAGGCGCCAAAGTGGCGCGCGGTCTCGGCCTCGGTCTTTCCATCGTGGAACGCATTGGACGGGTGCTGAACCACAAGATCGATCTGCGGTCTGCGCCACGGCGCGGTTCGCGTTTCTCCGTCGAAGTTCCGGTCTCGAGCGCCGTGCCAGTCCCTCAGGCCAGGAGCGAAACCGCCCCGGTGGGGCGTGGCCAGCTCGTCGGCATGTCGGTCATGTGTATCGACAACGAGCCCAAGGTGCTGGACGGCATGGAAACTTTGCTCGGCGGCTGGGGCTGCAGAGTTCTGAAAGCCGCCGACCTTGCTTCGGCGATCGCTGAAATCGCCCGGTCGAAGATCGCCATGCATGGCCTGTTGGTCGATTATCATCTCGACGGCGGCAATGGTCTCGACGTCATCGTCGACCTGCGGCGGCGCTTCGGCGCCGACCTGCCGGCGATCCTGATCACCGCCGATCGCTCACCGCATGTCCGCGATGAGGCGCGCAGGCTCGATGTCCAGGTGCTGAGCAAGCCGCTGAAGCCGGCGGCGCTGCGCGCCTCGATGGCGCAGTGGCGGGTGCAGCGGGTGGCTGCCGCCGAATAGTCGGCCGATCAGTTCGGCGCGGCCGCCTGAGGCCACTGGCCGATCTCGATCTTGGCCGCCGCGATTACCGCCTGGGTGCGGCTGTCGACGCCGAGCTTCTGCAGGATCGCCGAGACGTGCGCCTTCACGGTGGCTTCCGACACCGAGAGCTCGTAGGCGATCTGCTTGTTGAGCATGCCCTCGGACAGCATCATCAGCACGCGAACCTGTTGCGGCGTCAGCGTCGCCAGCCGCGCCATCAATGCCGCGGTATCCGCATCAGCACCGCTGGCAAGATCGATGTCGGGCGGCGTCCAGACGCCGCCGCCGAGAACGCGCTTCACCGCCTCGCGCATTTCATCGATCCCGAGCGTCTTCGGGATGAAGCCCGAGGCGCCAAAATCCATGCAGCGGCGGATCACCGACGGGTCGTCATTGGCCGACACCACGACCACCGGCACGCTCGGATATTGCGCGCGCAGGAACATCAAGCCGGAGAATCCGCGGGCGCCGGGCATGGTCAAGTCGAGCAGGATGAGATCGACCTCGCCGACCCGGTCGAGCAGTGCCGGCAATTCCGCGAACGAGCCGGCTTCGGCGATCTCGGCGCCGTCGACAAGCCCCGCCACCGCTTCGCGCAATGCGCCGCGAAACAACGGATGGTCGTCGGCGATCACCAGGCGGTATTGCGGATCGCTCAAAGCCGCGCCTCATTTTGGACTGGCGAATTTACAACGTTTCCCACATGCAATCCACGCGGGCAAATGAGCACAGCGGATCAGGCCTTGCTGCCGATGAACTGCAGCAGGACGGCGCGCTGGTGCGGGCGGGCGCGATGCTCGACCAGATAGATGCCCTGCCAGGTGCCAAGCATCGGCGTTCCGGCCTGCACCGGCACGTGCAGCGACACCCCGGTCAGCATGGCCTTGATATGACCGGGCATGTCGTCGGGGCCTTCCACGGTGTGGATCCAGGGCCCGTCGGCCGGCGCCAGCCGCCGCAGTGCCGTGACCAGATCGTCCTGCACGTCGGGATCGGCATTCTCCTGAATGGACAGCGAGGCCGAGGTATGCCGCAGATAGAGCAGCAGCACCCCGTCGCCGGCCCGGCATTGCTCCAGGAAACGTGCGGCCTCGCGGGTGATCTCGGTGAACCCCTCGCCCGGCGTCTCGACGGCAAGCTCCGCGCTGGCGATCAGATCCGGCGCAATGCTGCGAATGGCGGACAGCTGGCCGCTCACGTCACCACCCCGTCAGATCTTGCGCTGCACATCCCGCTGCAGATCGAGCATCATGTCGACCAGCTTGCGCCAGACGTGTTTCATGTAGGCGATGGCGCCGTTGAGATCGGGCTCGCTCGGCCCTTTGGGGTCGCGCCGCGTCGGATCGGGCACGTCTGCTGGCGGCACCGGTGCGACGGCGCCGGGCGTCTTGCTCTCGGCAGTGGCGCCGGGCGGAAGTTCGCCGCCACGCGCCAGCAGCGATTTCTTCAGCGCGGCATTCTCGTTCTGCAGCCGCCCGATTTCGCTATCCAGTGCGGTCCGCTCATCAGGAACCAGCGTGCACGACCAGGTGCCGGCGTTGTCCCTGCATTGGGCGACCTGCCCGGTGCGGGTGTCGAGCCGCACAAAGACGTCGCCGGACCGATGCAACTGATAACGGCCGTCCTGCTCCGCCCCGGCCGGGGGCGCCGATGCGGCCGGGCCCTCGGCCGGCGCGGGGATCGGCACCGTCGGGTCGGCCAAAGCCACGCCGCCAAGCGCGGCCATTCCGGCGGCGAGAACCACCAAGGCTTTGCGGCTCATCTCGATCTCCGGGGCAGCGCTTTCACGGCGGCCATCAATACCACCGCCGCCCGGGCCAACGAAGCTTGCGCCAAGCTTGTTCCACCGCGATGTCGCGTGACGGCGAAGCATTTGAAAACGTTGTGGTTTCATCCCGGTCCGGACGATGGCCGTTTCTTGACTCGCTGCAACGCAAACACTATGGTCCGCGCGGCCTTGAGGACGGCAGGATTTATCTGGGTTTGCTCGCAGTCCCACGGTGTCAGATAAGGGCGGTCACCATGCCCAACGACACCCGCGATCAGAGCGAAAACGATAGCCGGTCAGCCGAAGAGGCTGCTCTCTCCGCGAGACTTCAGCGTCTCGGCGAGCGGCTCGCCAACCAGAAATCGGCGGACCGCAAACCCGAAGCTGAGTCCGGTTCGAGAAGCGATCCGTCGGCAATCGCCCGCGGCTTCCGCCTTTCCACCGAACTGGTCGCTGGAGTCCTGGTCGGCGCCTTCATGGGTTGGGCGATCGACAAGTGGCTCGGCATCTCGCCGTGGGGAATGATCGTGTTTCTCTTGCTCGGCTTTGCCGCCGGCGTCATCAACGTGATGCGCGCCGCCGGCATCTCCGCCGGACCGGGTTCAGGACGATAGGGCGACAGGACTTCCGGCGATGGCCGATCCGATTCATCAATTCGAGATTCACAACCTCGTGCCGCTCGGCACCATCGGCGGGCACGAATTCGCCTTTACGAATTCGGCGCTCTACATGGCGATCACGGTGGTCGGCATCGCCGCGCTGCTGGTCGGCGCCAGCTCCTCGCGCGCGCTGATCCCCGGCCGGATGCAGTCGATCGCCGAGCTCAGCTACGAGTTTGTCGCCAACACGATACAAAGCACCGCCGGCAAGGAGGGGATGCGGTTCTTCCCCTTCGTGTTCACGCTGTTCATGTTCATCCTGACAGCGAACCTCATCGGGCTTATTCCCTACACGTTCACCGTCACCAGCCACATCATCATCACCGCGGCGCTGGCAATCATGGTGTTCCTCACGGTGATCGTTTACGGCTTCTACCGGAACGGCCTGAAATTCTTCAATCTGTTCGTGCCGCACGGCATCCCGATCTACATCCTGCCGCTGATCGTGTTCATCGAGGTGCTGTCGTTCCTGTCGCGGCCGATCTCACACTCGGTGCGTCTGTTCGCCAACATGCTGGCCGGACACATCACGCTCAAGGTGTTCGCGAGCTTCATCACGCTGCTCGGCGGCCTCGGCATCGCCGGCGTCGCCGGCGCGACGCTGCCGCTGCTGCTTGTGGTGGCGCTGACCGCGCTCGAGCTGCTGGTCGCGTTCCTGCAGGCCTACGTGTTCGCGATCCTGACCTGCATCTACCTCAACGACGCCATTCACCCCGGACACTAACCGTTCTCGAACAAGGAGTTCTGACTATGGATCCCGCTACCCTTGCCGCCATCACGGCCGCGGCGAAGTACATTGGCGCAGGCATCGCCTGCATCGGCATGGGCGGCGCCGGCGCCGGTGTCGGCATCATCTTCGGCAACTACCTCGCCGCAGCACTCCGCAATCCGTCGGCCGCGCAAGGCCAGTTCGGCAACCTGATCTTCGGGTTCGCCGTGACCGAAGCGCTCGGCATCTTCTCGCTGCTGATCGCGCTGCTGCTGCTGTTCGCGCTCTAACGAGGACGCTCGACGCCGATGGCGGAGAACGCGCACACCGAGCATCCGGGCGGCGGGAAGCCACAATTCCCGCCGTTCAACAAGGAGACGTTCGCGTCCCAGCTCGTCTGGTTCGCGATCTTCTTCGTTGCGCTCTACGTCATCATCGCGCGGCTTGCGATCCCGCGGATCGGCGGCATCGTCGAGGCGCGCCGCGAGCGGATCGAGGGCGACATCGCCGCCGCCAACCGCCTGAAAGAGCAGTCCGACGCAGCGCTGAAGGCCTACGAGAAGTCGCTGGCCGACGCCCGCGGCCGGGCGCAGACGCTCGCGAACGAAACCCGCGACAGGCTCAACGCCCAGGCCGACGAAGCCCGTAAGGCGCTTGAGGCGCAGCTCAACACCAAGCTGGCGCAAGCTGAGTCGACCATCGCCGCAACTAAGACGGCAGCTATGGCCAACGTGCAGGGCATCGCCACCGACACGGCCGCCACCATCGTCCAGCGCCTCATCGGCACCGCGCCCGCCGCCGGCACGGTCGAAGCGGCCGTGGCCGCCGCGCTGAAGCGGTAAGAGAGGGCGAGGCGATGGAATTCTTCAAAGAGCCGGAAAACTGGGTTGCCGTCGCCTTTGTGATCTTCATCGGCGTTCTCGTTTATGTCGGCGCCCACAAGAAGATCATCGAGGCGCTGGACCACCGCAGCGCCCGCATCAAGGCCGAACTCGACGAAGCCACCCGGTTGCGCGAGGAAGCCCAGAAGCTTCTGGCGGAGTATCAGCGCAAGCAGAGCGAGGCCGAGCGTGAGGCCGAGGCCATCGTGGCCGACGCCAAGGCCGAGGCCGAACGGGTCGCCGCCGAGGCCAAGACCAAGATGGAAGAGTTCGTCGCCCGCCGCACCAAGCTCGCCGAGACCAAGATCAGCCAGGCCGAGGCCCAGGCCCTGGCCGACGTGCGGGCTGCCGCCGCCGATGCGGCGGTCGCCGCCGCTGAAACGATCCTGCGGGAATCCGCCAAGGGCAAGGTCGCCGACGACCTGATCGCGCAGGGCATTGCCGACGTAAAGGTGAAGCTGAACTAGCGGTTCACCTGCCGGGCCCGCGCTCGTTCGTCTCCGTGAATCATCGACCTACACGGCGTCGCGTCACAAAACCCTCATAAATCCTTGTGCAAAACCGGTGAATAAACGCGGCGGCACCCCCCGCCGCCTTTCTTTGCCGACTCGCGCGTCCATAATCCTGCCACGCGAATCACTGCTTAGACGCGAGGGCAGCGTTCGCCGCAACGCGGCGGTCGTGACGGGGGGCCTCCCGTGTATATTTTCGACTGCAACGGCGTCCTGGTCGACAGCGAAGCCATCGTGGCCAATGTAGCGGCCAACGAGCTGACGCGTGCCGGATTCTCCGTTGCGCCCGAGATTATCGCCCGCTTCTTTGCCGGGCGGCGTCCAACCGACATGCTCGCCGACATCGAGACCGCCACCAAGCGCAAGCTGCCGCCGAGCTTCGGTTCGCTGCTCGCCTCCACCACCTTGAAGCGCCTGCGAGCGGAGGTCCGCGCCACCGCCCATGTCGAGCATGCGCTGACCTGGCTGCGCGGCCCGAAATGCGTCGCCTCCTCCTCGCCGCTGGAGCGCATCCGCGTCAGCCTGGAGACCACCGGACTGCTGCGCTTTTTCGATCCTTACCTTTTTACGGCGAGCGACGTGCCCCGCGGCAAACCCGCGCCCGATCTGTTTCTGTATGCGGCCAAGCGAATGCAGGTCCAGCCGGCCGACTGCATCGTCGTGGAAGATTCACCCGCGGGAGTATCGGCCGCGCATGCCGCCGGCATGGTGCCGATCGGCTTCATCGGCGGCAGCCACGCCAATCCGAGCCTCGGCGCCCAGCTCACCACTGCGGGAGCCCGCGCCGTGATCGCGGACATGCGGGCGCTCAAGAGCACCGTGGTCGCGCTGCGCGGCTGGTAAGCCGTCTATCCGAACTACTGAACGGCTGCGGTGGCGCCCCGCCGGGGCGCGGGCTTGCCTTTCGGCTTCCGGCGATCAGGCTCCCGCGCCGCCGAGGGATCGAAGCCGATGTACACCACGTAGGAATCGATCTCGTTGCCCCTGGGCATCGGAAAATCCAGACCTTCCGCCACGTGTGTGAACAGCACGTTGGGATCGTCCGCCGGCACGGTCACCGACACGCGATCGAGCTTGGTGACGACCGGCTTTGCTTCGACACCTTCGCGGACCACGGCAAATCGTATCGGCACATCGAAGACGCCCGGCGATCCTTCAGGACCGAGCACGACGCGCCCCTGCATGCCAACCTTGATCGACACCACGTTCCCCGGCAGTAAGCGGCATTCGCGCGCCGTGGTGCCGATGCTGATCTGGTATCGCATATTCATGGCGGTCGGCTCCGCCGGATTGGCCGACGAACTCATCGTCGCCGCGCCCTGCCGCACCTGCACGTCCGGGCACTCGAAGCTCGGCGGCAGCGCTTCACCCGCCGACGCGCTCGCGTTTGCGCTGGTGGCGGTGGTGCTGCTTGAACCGATCAGCGACGAGAGCGAAGACGACGAGCAGCCGGCCAGCAGCGGACACAGCAGAACGAGCGCAGCCATTCGGCCACGACGCGGAACCACGAACTCGAACGCACCCACCCCGTACATGTCCTAACGCTTAGGTCTGCAATGGCTAATGCCAGGTAAATCGCGCCTGTTTTATAGCAGCAGGAACGTGGCGACCCCAAGGCCAGCGCGTGGCACCTCAACGCCGGGGTTGTGGGCCTGCTGCTTGCAGCGCTCTATCATCCTGTTTGGACCGCTGGAACTATGAGCGCAGGCGATTTTGTAATCGCCGTCACGGCGTTCCTGTTCTTGCTCATGTGGCAGACGCCACCTTGGCTCGTTGTCCTGCTCTGTGCAGTGGGCGATGCCGCGCTGTCGTATCTAACCTAACGGTTCGAAGGCAACGCTCTAGCGTTCGACGTAACTTGGAGATGCGCACGGGCGGCAAGGCGGTTTCCAGCATCTGTGAGCATTGCCCTGACCCATCGCTGAACGGGTCGTTCAAAAAAGCGCCAGATAGCCAATGACGCGAGAGCGATCGTAAGCACGACGACGACCGCAGTGAATAGGGGATGGGCGCTTGGGCCCATGCGCAAGAAAGCAACGTATCCAAGCTGCTGATGAAGAAGATAGAGCGGATAAGTGCAACCTCCTATAGCAAGCAACAATTTCGGATTGACCGGGAGCTGTTTGATCCGAGTTGCGAGAAAAATGATGGCGATGGACGCCACAAATACTCCGGCCACGGTCAACTCATCGAAGTCGCCGCCTGTTTCCTGCCGAATCCATCGGAGGTTATGAACGGACTGATAGATACCGGTCATCACCGCCAGCACAAATAGACCGCGCAATCGGCCGTCAGATTTCCCGGCAAGCATTTGGTAGAGCAAAATTCCCGATGCAAAAAATCCGCTGTAGTCGGTCAAAAGCGTTTTGCCAAAGAACCTGATATCCACTGTCAGTTCATTGAACAGAGAAATTGCAATCCAAATGAGTAAAACAGCATCGCAGCGCCTCTCAAAAAGTCCAAGCCGGATAAAGACTGCAATCCATCCATAAAAGATGGCCTCAACGACAAGCGACCAATATGCGCTGTCGACGTAAGTGTGGCCGGGAGCGACGATAATGACGTTAGACGCCCATTGCAGAAACGTCACTTGGAAATATGGCGCACCGAAGACCTGCACGGCCAAGAACGTAATTGTCATGCAGAGCAGAAAGGTCGGATAGATCCGCGAAAATCTAGCAATAGCAAAGCTGCTTGCTGTGCGACCTTCCGCAGAATAAGCAATCACGAACCCACTAATCACAAAGAAGATCGGGACGCCCATAAAGCCGTAACGGACCACCGGTGGTGCATCAGGTACGGCAACGATGCCGGCAGGCCCATGAAAACCGAAATGAAATGCCGCGACGCCAAGCACCGCAACGAGGCGAAGCAAGTCGAGCGCGGGCACACGCGAATGTTCGACCATAACTGATATTGGCAATGAACCGTGAAAATGCCTTGAAACCGCACTCGACAAATTCGGCAAATCGGCAAAAGACAATGTTAACCAACGACCTGAAACCGGTCGCTTGAACAGCCCGACCGCCAAAGCTTTTCCCGAACGAAGGATGCCCTATTCCCTCGGGTCGCTGTGCAGCCGCGCGTACAGCAGGTGATCCTGCCACACGCTGTTGATGCAAAGATAGGACCGCGCATAGCCTTCGCGGCGGAAGCCGGTCTTTTCCAGCAAACGAACCGACGCGAGGTTGGTCGGAATGCAGGCAGCCTCGACGCGATGCAGCCGCAGAACGTCGAACGCAGCAGGCAGCAGCGCACGCACCGCCGCTGTCATGTAGCCGCGGCGGATGTGCGGCGCGCCGACCCAGTAGCCGAGACTGCCGGCCTGGGCCACGCCGCGGCGGATGTTGGCAAGCGCGAGCCCGCCAACCAGCGCATTGTCTTCGGTGCGGAACAGGAAAAACGGATAGGCCTGATCCGTCCTTACATCCTCCGCGTACCGCCGCAGCCGCTGGCGGAAGGCCGGCCGGGTGAGATCGTCGGCCGGCCAAGTCGGCTCCCAGGGCGTCAGAAACTTGCGGCTTTCCTCGCGCAGCACCGCCCAGGCCCCATAATCGGCCATCTGCGGCATGCGCAAGACCACGCCCTCGCCCGCAATCGGCGGCAGCGGATCCGGCGAACTTATCGTGCGAAACAGCGCCATTGAGAAATCAAGCAGCCCGGCGCTTGAAACTGTCCACGATAGCAGCCGCCCCCTCAAGGCCTTTCCCGGGGCCGAGCGCCGCGATGGCCGGACGGGCCCGCGCGATCAGGGCATTGCCGGCGGCGCGGGCGCTGTCGGCCGTGACGCGATCGACGCGCGCCACCATCTCCTCGATCGGCAGCGGACGCCCGTAAGTGAGTATCTGACCGGCAAGCTGACGTGCGCGCGCCCCCGAGCTTTCCAGCGCCATCAGCAATCCGACCTTGATCTGCGCCTTGGCGCGAGCAACCTCGGCGTCGGTGATGTTGCCGGAGGCGGAGGCCGTCTCGTCGACCACGACCTGCATCAATTCCGTCACGTCGGCCGCATCGGTACCGGCATAGATGCCGAACATGCCGGTGTCGATGTACGGCATGTGAAACGCCGAGATCGTGTAGCAGAGGCCGCGATTCTCGCGCACCTCCTGGAACAGCCGCGACGACATGCCGCCGCCCAGCACGATGGCGAAAACCTGCAGGCTGAAAAAATCGGGATGCGTCTGCTGCACGCCCTCGAGCGCCAGCGCGATGTGGACCTGCTCGAGATCGCGCGCCTCGAGCTTGCTGCCGCCGCCGAATCTCGCCGGCTGCGGCACCGGCGCCGACGGGCCATTGAACGCGCCGAAGCGCTTCTCGGCCTCGGCGACGACGGCAGCATGATCGACGGCGCCGGCCGCGGACACCACCATGTCGGGGCCGCGATAGTTCCGATGCAGATAGGTGCGTAAATTTTCGTCGCTGAACGAGCGGACCGAATCCCGGGTGCCAAGAATCGAACGGCCGATCGGCTGGTTCGGAAACGCGGTGTTCTGCAGGTAATCGAAGACGATGTCGTCGGGATTGTCCTCCGAGGCGCCGATCTCCTGGACAATGACGTTCTGCTCGCGCTTCAGCTCTTCCTTGTCGAAGGTCGGATTGGCGAGGATGTCCGACAAGACATCCAGCGCGAGCGGTATGTCGGTCTTCAGCACACTCGCGGTGTAGGCCGTGGTTTCGGAGCTGGTCGCCGCGTTGATGTCGCCGCCGACCGCCTCGATCTCCTCCGCGATCTGCCGCGCCGTGCGGCGCTTGGTGCCCTTGAAGGCCATGTGCTCGAGCAGATGCGAAATGCCATGCTCGTCAGGCTGCTCGTCGCGGCTGCCGGAGCCGATCCAGACGCCGAGCGACGCGGTCTGCAGATGCGGCATGCTGTCGGTGATGACCGTCAGTCCGGTCGGCAGACGAGTGACTTCCACGCTCATGCAGCGGCTCCTTCACGCGCGGCACGGCTGGCCGCAAGAATGAATTTCTCGAGGGTTCCCTGGTCAACCGGCATCGCGGTGACGCGTTCCTTGCGGGAGGGCAGATCGGCGAGCCAGTCCGGCAGCGCCGGGCGCACGCCACAGGCCGCTTCCACGGCTTCCGGAAACTTCGCCGGATGCGCGGTGCCGAGCACGATCATCGGGGTGGCCGGATCGCGCGTTTCCTTCTCGGCGACGGCGAGGCCCACGGCGGTGTGCGGGTCGACCAGGCGGGAGGTCTCGCGGAGTGCGGTGCGGATGGCGGCGGCAGTCTCGTCCTCGTCGGCGCGGCCGGCGGAAAACAGCTCGCGAATCTTTTCCAGCGAGCTCGATGGCATCGAGAAGCGTTGTTCCTGCGTGAGCGAGCCCATAAGGGCGCGAACTTGCGCCGCCTCGCGGCCGAGCACCTCGAATAACAGGCGTTCGAAGTTGGACGAGACCTGGATATCCATCGACGGCGACGAGGTCGGCACCACCTCGCGGAGGTCATAAGTGCCGGTCGCCAGCGTTCTGACGAGGATATCGTTGACGTTGGTGGCGATGACCAGCCGGTCGACCGGCAAGCCCATCCGCGCCGCGACGTAACCCGCGAAAATATCGCCGAAATTCCCGGTCGGCACAGTGAACGCGACCTTGCGGTGCGGCGCGCCGAGCGTCGCCGCCGCGGTGAAATAGTAGACCACCTGCGCGACGACCCGCGCCCAGTTGATCGAGTTGACGCCGGAAAGACGAACGCGATCACGAAATCCATGGTGATTGAACAGGCCCTTCACCAGCGCCTGGCAATCGTCAAATGTCCCATTGATTGCAATGGCATGGATGTTGTCGTTGGCCGCGGTGGTCATCATCCGCCGCTGCACCTCGGAAATGCGGCCGTGCGGAAACAGCACGAACAGATCGGTGCGCTCGCGTCCGGCAAACGCCTCGACCGCCGCGCCGCCGGTATCGCCGGAGGTCGCGACCACCACCGTGCTGCGCTCGCCGCGCGCCGCCAAGGCGTGGTCCATCAGCCGCGCCAGCAACTGCATGGCGACGTCCTTAAACGCCAAGGTCGGACCGTGGAACAGTTCGAGCAGGAACGTACTCGGCCCGAACTGCGTAATCGGAACCACCGCCGGATGCCGGAATGTGCCATAGGCTTCACGCGCAAGCCGCGAAAGCTCAGCCTCCGCGATGGTGTCGCCGACGAAAAGCCGGATGATTTCGGCCGCCACCTCGGCATAGGGCTGCCCTGCGAACCTCGCAATCGTCTCCGGTGAAAGTCGCGGCCAAGTTTCCGGCACATAAAGGCCGCCGTCGCGGGCGAGACCCGCCAGCGTGACCTCCATAAAGCCGAGCGGCGGGGCTTCGCCGCGAGTAGAGACGTAGCGCACGGACATCCTTCACGTCAGGCGCGCGACCTTATGCGGACGCCCCGCCTTTCACAAGGAATCCCTAACCCAATGGCTAATCAATGGAATCCGGCTTCTTAGGTGATCAGCCGTAAAACAGTTTGGGCAGCCACAACGCCAATCCAGGGAACATGAACAGCAGCACGATCAGGATCAGCGGCGCGACCAGGAACGGAATGATGCCGCGATAGATGCTGGTGATCTTCACGTCCGGCGCCTGAGCCTGAATCACGAACAAATTCATGCCGACCGGCGGATGAATCAGGCCGATCTCCACCATGATGACGACGATGATGGCGAACCAGATCGGGTCGTAGCCGAACTTCATGATGATCGGCTGGAACACCGGGACGGTGATTAGCACCATGCCGATCGCCTCAAGAAAGCAGCCCATTAGGATATAGCCCAGGATGATCAGGATCATCACTTGCAAGCCGGAGAGGTTGTAGGCCCTGGCTGCGTCGAGCAGCAGGTCGGGCAGATGCGTCTGCACGATGAAGAACGAGAACAGGTTGGCGCCGAACACGATGACGAACAGCACACCGCTGACGATGACCGTGCTTTCGATCGCGATCAGGACGTCTTTCCATGACATTCGGCGGCCGAGCAGGCCGATGGCGATGGCGCCGAACGCACCAATCGATGCGGCCTCGGTCGGACTGAAGACGCCCGCATAGATGCCGCCGATCGTCACGATGAACAGCACGATGAATTGCCAGGGTTCGCGCAACGCCGCGATGCGCTCGCGAAATGGATAACTTTCGTGGTCAGGTGCGTGGTCCGGGCGGACGTAGACCACGGCGAGCGCCACCATCATATAGAGCAGCGTCAGCACCAGGCCGGGGATAAGTCCGGCGGCCAGGAGCTTCGGCACCGACAGTTCGGCGATCGCCGCGTAGATCACCAGGATGATCGACGGCGGAATGAGAATGTCGGTCGAGCCGCCGGCGGCAATGCATCCGGTCGCGAATCCGTCGTCATAACCGGCCTTGCGCAACTCGGGCAGCGCCATCCGCGTCATGGTGGCGGCATTGGCGAGCGACGAGCCGGACACCGCGCCGAACAAGGCCGAAGCGGCGAGTGTCGCAATCGCGAGACCGCCGCGGAAGCCAGACAGGATGACACGCGCGGCGTTGAACAATTCGCCGGAGAGCCGCGAACCCGAGGCGACCTCGCCCATCAGGATGAACAGCGGCACCACCGAGAGCGTATAGGACGACGCGACATCGAATGGCGCGGTACCGGCGAGCGCGAAGGCTGCCGGCCAGCCGTTGACCAAGACGTTGCCGAAGAAGCCGACCAGCAGCAGCGAAATCCAAACCGGTACGCGCAGAAGCAACAGGACAAACAATACGCCGATGCCGAAGACGCCGATCAGTGATGGGCTCATTCGGCTCGCCCGCTATGCGCCGGCGCCGGCCCGGTCAGCAACGCGACCAGCGCGCAGAACGTGGTGCCTGCGAAACTTATGAGCGCGATGATCCACAGCCCATAGATCGGGATCGGCAACTCCATCTTGGTGTCGCCGTACTGGTAGGCCTGGGAGGCCGGCAGCAGCATCGCCCAGATCAGGAGGCCCAGGCACAGCACCGACAGCATATCGGCGATGCGGGTTAGCACCGCAGTGCCCGTCGGGCCGAACACACTGTCGAGCAAATCGATGACGACGTGGCGCCGGCCAAAAAAGGCTGCCGCCATGCCATTGAAGACGAACACCATCAACATGACCTCGACGGTGTCGAGCGACGCTCGGATCGGCCTGTTGAAGACGTAACGCATGAACACGTCGAGCACCGTCACCATCATCAGGATGACGAGGGCACACGCAGCGATCCAAAGCTGGAGACGCTGCATCCAGCCGGCCAACCTCACCAATCGCTCCCGCACATTCATGAGGTTCAACCGGCCGGCGCTGGAACTACGCTACTTGGTATATTCCTCGAAGAACTTGCGCCCCGGCTTGCCTGACTTGTCGACCGCGGCGATGGCCTCCTCGATGTACGGCGCCATCCGCTTCTTGATCTCCGCAATGTCGGCGTCGGACAGCTTGTGAATCTGCACGCCCTGCCTGATGAACTCGTCGCGGCCATGCTTCTCGGCAGCCTCCCACAGCTTGCCGTATTCTTCAGCGGCAGCCGGACCGCTGCTCTTATCGATCAAAGCCTTCAGGTCGGGCGGCAGCGAGTTGTACTTTGCCGGATTCATCACGAAGCCGAACGGCGCCGTCCCCATGCCCGGCTCGGTCGCATGCTTGGCGACGGTGGGAAGATCGATCGACAGCGCGCCCTCGTAGGGGAACGACGCTGCCTCGACGATGCCCTTGGCGAGCGCGTCCTGGGATTCCGGCGGCGAGATCAGCAGCGGCACGGCTCCCATCGTTTCGTACAGCTTGCGGTTTTGGGTGCCGGAGTAACGGATCTTGACGCCCTTGAAGTCGTCGAGCTTGACGAGCGGGTTCTTGGACTGCACCACCGCCGGCATGGCGACCGTCAGCCACAGGATATGCAGGCCTTCGTGCTCCTTGGCGAGATAGGTCGGTGCGAGCTCGGTCATGCGCTTTCCGGTGACCGAGCTGCCGAAGCCCGCCTTTGGCCAAGTCATTGCAAGCTGGGCAAGCTCGGTGATCGGGTAACGGCCCGGCGTTACGGTGTGCAGCACGAACGCCATGTCGACGATGCCGTTACGCGCGGCGTCGAACTGCCGATTGGGCGGACCAACCAGTTGGCCGTTTGGATAGATGGTCAGCTTCAGCCGGCCGCCGGATTCCTTGTCCAGCCGCTCGCCCCAGGCCAGCGCCCATTTGTGGAAAGTGTGGTTCGGCGGAAGGAAGTGCGACAGCTTCAACTCGATGGTCTGCGCGTGCACGCTGCCGCCGATCATCGCCAACCAAGCCAGCCCAACGGCTGCGAGCCTGATGAAATAGCGCATTGTTTTTCTCCCGCGTTTCCTCCCGCATACTATGCGAGAGCGGCCCGCGCTTGGCAACGCGCCCGCGCGGTCGTAGTGGGCGGGATTTTGGTTTCTATTGCTGAGCTTCCCGGTAGCGTTTTCGTGCCCAAAGCCCAAACACCGCAACCAGAACTGCGGCAAGCCCATACCAAGTGATCGCGTATTGCAGGTGCTCATTGCGCAAATTGACGCGGAGCGGCGCCGGATGTGGCACGCCGCCCGGCGGCACCGGCGTCTCCTGCTCGATGTAGAAGGGTGCGACCGGTCCCCAGTTTCTGGCAGCAGCCATGGCTTGCGGATCGCGTACCGTCCAGACTTCGCCAGCGTTGTCGTGAGCGGAAACGAACCAAGATGCCTGCTCTGGCCAGCGCAACGCACCAATGATCTCCTGCGACCCGGATGCGGCAGGATACGAGCGGCCTGGCGCAAACCCGCGATTGATCACGACCTGCCGGCCGCCCGGCAGCCGGGCCGGCCTGAACACGAAATAACCGCCGGCCTTCGCATCGTCACGCAGCGACGAACCGCCGGTGAAGACCAGCGCATCGCGGGTCTGGCCAAATTCCGCGCGCAGCCGAACGCGGGTGAACTCCGAATTCTCCGGCGTCATGCCCGTCCATTCGGACGATGGCGGCAACTCGACAGGAGGAGCGGCAGCGCGACGCTGCAGCGTCTCGATCAGCGCCTCCTTCCACGCCTTGCGCTCGACCTGCCAGGTACCCAATCCAAGAAGCACCAGCAGCCCTACCAGCGCCAAGGTGCCAGGGATCAACATCCCGGCGCGGCCTCCGCCGCCGCTCATTGCAAACGGCCCTCGGCCGCCTTGTGATGGTATTGCAACGCGATCATCAGGCCCTTCATCGGCCGCAGCGGCAGGAGGGTGGTCGCCAGGATCAGCGGTCCCCACAACAGCGCATGGATCCACAACGGCGGCTCGTATTTGAATTCGACCACCAAGGCGCAGGCGACCACGACAAACCCCGCAAGCAGAATTATGAAAACCGCCGGCCCGTCACCGGAATCGGCAAAGCCGTAATCAAGACCGCATGCCTCGCATCGCGGCCGCAGTTCGAGAAAGCCCTGCAGCAGGGGCCCCTTGCCACAGCGCGGACACCGGCACGCAAGTCCGGTGCGGATCGGAGAGAGCTTGGGCTGATCGGCCATGCTGGCCTCAAAAAAAAGGGGGCGGTGTAACGACCGCCCCCTTCAACTAACCGTTTTCAAGTCTCAGTGCGAGATCGGCGTTCCCCCGCCCCAAACGTAGATGCAGGCGAACAAGAACAGCCACACCACGTCGACGAAGTGCCAGTACCAGGCGCAGAACTCGAAACCGAGATGGTGCGTCGGAGTGAAGTGTCCGGCGTAGGCGCGGATCAGGCAGACGATCAGGAAGGTCGTTCCGATCAGCACATGGGCGCCGTGGAAGCCGGTCGCCATGAAGAACGTGGCACCGTAGATGTTGCCCGAATAGTTGAACGCCGCGTGCGCGTATTCATAGCCCTGCACGCAGGTAAACAGCGCGCCCAGGATGATGGTGAACCAGAGCCCGTTGATCAGGCCCTTGCGGTCGCCGTGCAGCAACGCGTGGTGCGCCCAGGTCACCGTGGTGCCCGAGGTCAACAGGATCAGCGTGTTGAGCAGCGGCAGATGCCAAGGGTCAAAGGTGCCGTGGAACGCGCCGTTCGGCGCAGGCGCAGGCGGCCAGACATGGCCGATGAACTCGCCGCGCAGGAATTGGTGAGGATCGGCGGGAAACAGCGCGGTATTGAAATAGGCCCAGAACCAGGCGACGAAGAACATCACTTCGGAAGCGATGAAGAGGATCATCCCGTAGCGATGTGAAATCTGCACCACGCGAGTGTGAAAGCCCTGGTGTTCGGCTTCGCGGATCACATCGCGCCACCAGCCGAGGAAGGTGTAAAGCACGCCGATGAGGCCGATGCCGAACACCAGCGGAGCGGCAGCGAACATGTGGTGCATCCAGGAAATCGCACCGACCGCCAGAACGAACGTAGAGATCGAGCCAATCGCAGGCCAAGGGCTCGGATCGACCAGATGATAGTCGTGATGGGGCTTGGCGTGCGCGTCGGCCATTGCGGTCTCCGTTCAGTAAATCTTGCGCCCAGCAGGGGCGCCATCCGCTACCGGCCGAACCG
>JADMIO011545367.1_pt1 | contig 47709 bp, 49 predicted proteins | sample 8958161 | NCBI WGS metagenome assembly JADMIO01 (sample SAMN16585339, study PRJNA669376) | soil metagenome | isolation source: Crop rotation soil | place: USA: Cullars Rotation, Alabama | collected 2011
CGCGACAACTTGTCCACGTGGAATTCTAAGCTTAGGATCCCAATGTGCTGGAAAGATTTCTCGCGCCGGAACGACACGCAGCCGTTCCCGCCCGCGCCCGAGGCGACATAGACTTTGGCTTCATCGAGGAATTTCATGATTTCGCTGCCTGCTCGGCTGCGTATATAGCTTTCACCACCATGAATTCACAGTCCGTGACATCGCCGCAATCCGCAACAATGGCCGGAATTGGCCTGATGTTGCTCGGAATCTTCTTTTTCTCGATGAACGACGCGATGGGGAAGTACCTGATCGCTGGCTATTCGGTCGGCCAGCTGCTGCTGTTGCGCAGCGCCACTGCGCTCGCCGTGCTGTCGCCATTCGCCGTGCGTGAAGGCTGGGGCGCCTTCGCGAGCGCGCCCCGGCCGGTGATCCAGTGGCTGCGGCCGCTGTTCTCGACCATGGAGGTCGGATGTTTCTATTGGGCGCTGGCCTATATGCCGCTCGCGGACGTGATGACGTTCTATCTCGCGGCGCCGATCTACGTCACCGCACTGTCGCCGTTCATCCTGCGTGAGCGAGTCGGCTGGCGGCGCTGGTCGGCGGTGATTGTCGGGTTCATCGGCGTCATCATTGCGCTCAATCCCTCGACGCAAAGCTTCACGCCGGCGGCTTTCGTCGCCATCGCCGGCAGCCTGGTCTACTCGCTCTATCTGATTACGACGCGCATGGTGCGTGGCACTTCGGACGTCGTGCTGGTCACGACGACATTTGTCGGTGCGCTGGTGTTCGGCGCTGTCGCCGCCCCGTTCGGCTGGGCGGCGCTGATGTGGCGCGACAGTGTTCTGTTGTGCCTGCTCGGGCCCGTCGCGGTGGTGGCCCACATGTGCATCAACCGGTCGCTGAAGCTGGCGCCCGCGTCCGTGGTGGTGCCCTATCAGTACACCATGATCGTCTGGGCGATCGTGCTCGGCTACATTTTCTTCGATGACATTCCGCGGATCGAAATGTTGATCGGCGCCGCGGTCATCATCGCCGCCGGCATCTACATCTTTGTCCGTGAGCAGGCGCGGTCGACGGAAACGACGATTCCGGATCCGCCCTAGCGCGCCGGCATGAAGCTCGTGGTGCCGTCGCGCTTGATGCGCTCCAGCAGGTCGATCTCCCACGACAGATAGGCGTTCATCGCCGCTTCGTTGTCGTTGGGCTGCTCGTAAGGCTTGAGCCAGACATCGGCCGGATCGTCCGCCATGCGCGGCTCGGTCGAGAGCGGCAAGCCGGCCGCTCGCCACGCGGCGTTGCCGCCCTTGAGCCAGTGCGCCGTCATGTCGGCCGCCGCGAGTCCGGCGAGCAAGCCATCTTCGGAGGTGAAGACCAGTTCGCCGCGCGGCGCGATCGTCTTGAGGGCGCGGTCGAGCCGGGCGCGGATCGCAAACCAGGCGCCGGGAATGTGGCCGCGGCGGTAAGCGGGGCTGTGGGAGAGGTCGATCACCGTCGCGTTGCCGGTGTCGAGTAATTTCGCAAGGGCCGGCGGATCGATCGTCTTGGGCGAGATATCGCCCAGCACCTCGATCTGCGGGGGCTCTTTGTCATGGCCCGCTGCCGGCAGCACGAAGACATCCTGCCAGCCCATTTGCCGGAGCCACGACGCGGTCATGACCGCGCGCACCTCGGCGTCGTCGCAGACGACGATGCGTGCACCCAACGTGCCGGCATAGGTGTCGGTCGCCTGCACGAGCTGGCCACCCGGCGCCGACAGTGCGCCGGGTAGGTGGCCGGCGCGGTATTCGGCCGGGTCGCGCACGTCGAAAAGATAGAGTGTGCGGCTGTTGTCGGCGCGGAAGCGCTCAAGCGTGGCGGGGTCGATCTGCGCGATGCCGTAACGCTTTGCGACATCGGCCGCCGCCGATTTCGCCCAGGCAAGACCGGTGTCCGAAAACGCCGGCGTGTTCGCCGTCTTGCCGCTGTCGCAGGTCAAGCCGGCGAGGTGCCAGCCCATGGTGCCGTTGCGCAACGCCACCACTTTGTTCGGCACGCCGGCGTTGATCAACGACTGCGCGCCGATGATGCTGCGGGTGCGGCCGGCGCAATTGACCACGATGGTCGTGTCGGGCGAAGGCGCGATGTCGCGGGCGCGCAGCACCAGCTCGGCGCCGGGCACGTTGATGCCGCGCGGAATCGAGACGCGCGAATACTCGTCGAACGGCCGGCTGTCGAGCACCACCATGTCGGTGCCGTTGTGCATCATCGCATCCAGCTCATTCGCGCTGACGCTCGGCGTGCCGCTGTCGTGTTCGACGAACTCGCCGAATGCCTTGCTCGGCACATGGACGCCGGAAAACAGCACGAACCCGGCGCGATCCCAGCCGGCGACGCCGCCGTCGAGATAGGAAATGTCGGTGTAACCGGCGCGCACCAGGATCGGTGCGGCGCGCGCGATCAGTCCGTCATTATCATCACACAGGACAATGCGCGTCGTCCGGCGCGGCACCAGCCGGGCAAAGCGCAGCTCCAACCGGCTCAGTGGCACTGATCGCGCCCACAGCAAATGATTTTTCGAGAAGTCGAGCTCCTCGCGCAGGTCGACGAGCGCAAGCTCGCCGCCGTCGAGGAGCATCGCCCGCAGTGCGGCCGGACTGACGGGCTTGGCCATCACAAGCGTTACGACGACGTCCCGGTATACATCTGCGCGACCTCTCCGGTCTTGAGATCGATCTTGATGCGCGGGATTTTATCGAGATCGGTGCCGGTCACGCGAATGAACCGCGCATAGTCCGGATAATCGATCGAGTGGATCTTGCCGTCCTGATAGATGCCGGCCTGGCCGGGGTTCAGCCGGTATTTCTTCACCGGCTTGAGCTTGGCGTGCTTGGAATCCTTGCCGTCGTCTTCACGCTCCCACTCGATCATGTCGGTGTGTTTGGTGGCCTGGCCGTAGATCGCCCAGGAGTGGCCGTGGTCGTGCGGCGGCGACACCCGCGCCTTGTCGTTGATGTGGGCGAGAACCTGGAAGCCGAGCTTGGGGTCCTCGTACAGCACCTTCATTCCCCGCGGCGCGTCGTCGCCGCAATAGCTGCCAACGAATTCCGGATTAGCCAGCAGCCGCTCGAGGTCCTTGCGCACCTGCTCGCGGCCTTGCGGGCCCGGGTCGCGCGTCAGCGTCGCGCGGATATCGGCGATGAATTGCTGGAAATTGTAAGTCATCACGTCCTCCCTGAAGCGGACAGGGCGCGATTGTCGCTTAACTCGCGGGAGGGCGCCAGCCTGTGGTCAGGTGACGATGGCGTCGGCCTCGATCTCGACCAGCCAGCCCGGGTCGATCGCCTGCACGATCTGGATCATGGTCGAGGTGGGCCGGATATCCTTAAAGAATTCGCCATGGGCGCGGCCGGCGTCTTGCCAGTTTTTCACGTCTTTCAGGAACATGCGCGTGCGCACGATATGCTCGCGCTTGCCGCCGGCATCGTTGACGGCCTTCTCGATGATCTCGAGGCAGCGTTTGGTCTGGCCGTAAAGATCGCCGGGGCAGGCGACCCCGCCGTGGTCCGTGATTGGCGCCGTGCCGGACACCGCGATATGCGGGCCGACGCGCACGGCGCGCGAAAAGCCGATGACCGGTTCGTATTTCGAGCCCGATGAGATGAGCTTGCGGTCCATCACTGCGTCCGCTTGCTGCGCTCGGACACGGCGGACGCCATGACGGTGGCAGGGCCACCCTCGCTCGCAAGCCCGGCGATCACGCTGGCCTGATCGACCGCGGGACGGTTCTGGCTGACCTTCCATTTGCCTTCGATACGCGCAATTGGAATCTCCAGGCCGACGATGCCTTTGATTTGCGCCGTCACGAATGCCTCAGGTGCGTCGGTGATCTGCCACGGTGCGGCGCGTTCGGCTTCCTTGTGCCGCGTCAGGTCCTCGATTTGCCGGCGCAGCCACGCTGCGTCGTCCATCACCTGCGGCCGGCCCCATGCATGCACCGTGATGTAATTCCAGGTCGGTACGACTTTCCCAGTCTCTTGTTTAGTCACGTAGAGCGACGGACTGATGTAGTGCTGCGGCCCCTGAAACACGACAAGGCATTCGCCGACATTGGCGAGTTCGCCGATTTGGGGGTTGGCGCGGGCGAGGTGAGCGCGCAACGTGCCGCGCTCGGACGCGGCGGCGTCGATCAGAAAAGGGATCTGGTTCGCCTGCAATCCGCCCGGGCCGGCCGTAATCAGAAGGCCGAGCGGATGCGCGAAGACCAGACGATGCTGAACATCAAGCCGGTCTTCGCGAAAGTGTGGAGGCTGATACATGGTTCATCCTTCACTGCACCCGCTTGGCGCGGCCGCGGCCATCGGATTTGCCCCAGGCCTTGAGCGCAGTCCAGATGCCGCGCTCAAGCCGGAAACGATCGATCGGCGCCGACGAGTTGATCGCCTTGATCCGATATAGACCGACGCCGGTCCACTGGAAGCCGCACTTCTCCAGCACCCGCCGCGACGCGGGGTTGGTGACGCGCGCGCCGGCCTGCAGGGCCGGATGATCGAACGCGTTGAACATGTAGTCGATCAGCGCGTGCAGCGCCTCGGTGGCGTAGCCTTTGCCCCAATGTTCGACGCCCAGCCAATAGCCGAGCTCCGGCACCGGCTTCTCCTGGGTGACGAAGCCGCAGGCGCCGATAATCGTGCCGTCGCGTGCCGTGATCAGGAACAGCGCTTCCTCGCCCTTGTTCGCCGTCCCGATGAAGCTCTCGGCATCCGACAGTTTGTACGGATGCGGGATGCGCGCGGTGTTCTCTGCGATGCGGCGATCGTTGGCGAGTACCGCAACGCTTTTAGCGTCCCCGAGCGTCGGCGCGCGCAACACGAGCCGCTTGGTCTCAAGGACGGGGATACTTCGCTCTCTGAACGATTCCCTTGGTAGTTCTTCCAGCAGTGTCATTTTCCAGCTCCCTAGGCTTGCTTTGCTGCAGTTACAAAAGCGAAGAGGGGGAGCCGGTCACCCGTCTCCCCCTCTTAGAGCCCATTGAGCCCCACCGGTTTGACTGGAATGACCGGCGGACCTCTATTTTTGGTCTACCGTTTACTCTGCCGCTGCCTCCGTCATCGGAACAACCGATACGACTTTGCGGCCTTTGGCTTTGGTAGCGAACGAAACTTTTCCATCGATAAGCGCGAACAGGGTGTGATCTGAGCCCATGCCGACATTATTGCCGGCATGCCAGGTGGTACCGCGCTGACGGGCAATGATATTGCCGGCGAGGACGCTCTCGCCGCCCGCCGTCTTCAAGCCAAGGCGGCGGCCCGCGGAATCGCGGCCGTTACGTGAAGATCCGCCTGCTTTCTTGTGTGCCATCGTTACTCTCTCGAATTCTGCCTAACTCATACAACGATTCCGCGACGGAATCATCTCACTTCTTCTTGCTTTTTCCGGCCGGTTTTTTTGCTTTTGTTGCGGGCTTTTTCGCCCGGTCCGCGGATTTGGTGTTGCCCTTGGCCTTCGCTTTGGTCTCGCCGCCTTCGGCGTCCGTCGCCGCTTCCGGCTTCGGCTTGGCCTCACGCTTGGGGCGCGGCGGCGGCGTGTCGGAGGGCTTCTTGCCGTCGGTGAGGATCTCGGTGATGCGGATCACCGAAAACTCATGACGGTAGCCGCGCTTGCGGCGTGAATTCTTGCGGCGGCGCTTCTTGAACGCGATCACCTTGTCGCCGCGCTCGTGGGCGAGCACTTCGCCGGCCACGGTGGCGCCCGATACGGTCGGCGCGCCGATCGACGGGGTATCGCCGCCAACCACCAGCACCTCGCCGAACGAAACGACTTCACCCGGCTTGCCGTCGACCCGGTCGATCCGGATCACGTCTTCGGCGGCGACCCGGTACTGCTTGCCGCCGGCTTTGATCACTGCGAACATTGTCTATCCCTCGGGCGCCAAGCACGGGCGAAGTCGTCCCGCAGCGCCAAAAAATCCCGAAATTTGCTTTGTTTTTCAGGCGCGATGCGCCGTTCAACAAATGCGCGGGCCTTCATGCCCGCGCGGCAGGTTTATGGCTTTCGAGGCCCGCCCTGTCAAGGAAGTGGCCGTCAAGCGGCGATTATTCGGCTTTTGCGGCTGTTGCTGCTGCTTCTGCTTTTGCCGACCCGTTCCAGGCGGGCTGGTCGGCGTCCTGCGCCAGCCGGTACCCCACCCCGAGTTCCGTCATCAGAATGTGCGGAATGTTGGGGTCGGGCTCGATCTTCTGGCGCAGCTTGCGCACAAAGATGCGCAGATAGTGGGTGTCGTGCACATGGATGGTGCCCCAGACCTCTTTCAATAAATGCTGGTGGGTCACCACGTTGCCGGCGTGCTGGGCGAGCACCTGCAGAAGCCGGTATTCCTTCGGTGTCAGCGTCAGCCTGGTGCCGTTGAGCAAAACGGCGCGGGCGGCGAGGTCGATGGTGAGCGGCCCGACCTTGACCCGTGGCTCGCCGCTGGCGGCGCGCATCTGGCGGCGCAAGGCAACGCGCACGCGGGCGAGCAACTCGGCCATTCCGAACGGCTTGACCACATAGTCGTCGGCGCCGAGCTCGAGCAGCCGTACCTTCTCGGCCTCGTTGGAGCGGACCGACAGCACGATGATCGGCACGGTCGACCACGACCGGATGCGTTCGATCACTTCCGAGCCGTCCATATCGGGCAGCGCAAGATCGACAATCACCATGTCGATCGGTTGCAGCGTGGCGTCGCGGATCGCGTCCGCGCCCATGCCGGCCTCCAGAACGGAAAAGCCATTTTGCTCGAAGCCGGTCCTGAGGAAACGGCGAATTTGGATCTCATCGTCGACAATCAGGACGACCTGGCTTGGCTCACTCATCTGCTTCGCTTTCCATTTGGCTGACGGCGGCTTGCGCCACCGGCAGTGCGATTGAAATCTTGGCGCCCAGCCCGGGCCCGGCGCTCGAGGCCGTCACCGCGCCTCCATTGGCCGCCACGAATGCGTTGGCGATCCACAAACCTAATCCGGAGCCACTGATCGTCGCGATGTGGCGCTCGCCCCGGAAGAACCGGTTCCACATATTCGACTTCTCGTTGGCTGTAAGGCCGATGCCATTGTCGGTGACGCTGACGGTGAGCTGACCGTCGCGCGCATCGGCGGAAATTTCGATATCGGACGAGGGCGGCGAATACTTCGCCGCATTGTCGAAAATCTGCACCAGCGCCTGTTGCACGAGAACCGGATCGACGTGGATCAGCGGTAGGTCGAACGGCAGCGCGAGCGTGACCTTGCGGTTGCCAAACCTGCGGCGGCAACGCTCGTGCGCGGAATGTATAATGTCCGCCGGGTCGGCCCACTCTTTGTGCGGGTTGACGCCATCGCTGCTGATCCGGCTGGCGTCCAGCAAATTCTGGATATCATTGTTGAGTCGAACAGCTTCATCATGAACGTCGTGCACCAGCGCCTTGAGCTTGGTCTCACCGGCGAGTGCGGGCGCGGCACCGAGCACGGTCGCAGCGCCCATGATCGAAGCGAGTGGCGTGCGCAACTCGTGCGATACCGAGCCGATCAAGGCTTCGCGCAGTTGCTCGGTTTGCGAGCGCATTCGCGCTTCGCTGATGGCATTGGCAACGCCGAGACGTTCAAGAGTCGCGGTGGCGTCGGCCAGCACCGCGCTGACGCGCACCCGCAGGTCGTCGGCGCTTTCTCGGTTGGCATGTCCGAGGTTGATCGCGATCACGCCGAAGTCGAGGCTTTTCGGCGACACTGCCTGCACCAGCCAGGTCTCGCCGCTTTCGGTCGGCAAGCCGCCGCCGCCGGCGCTGTCGTGGCGGCCTGACGCGATGTTATCGACCGCGGTGCGAACCTGCGCCGGAACAGCGATGCCGGGCCGGCGCGCGCCGACCGCGATGTTCTTGCCGCGCGAAGCCGCGAACAGCACGACCTTGCGTTGCATGACCGACGCCAGATGATCCTCGATCGCGGAGTGAATGTCGGAGACGTCGAAGGCGACCGCCAACCGCCGCGAAAACGCATAAAGATCGCGCATGTCGATCTCGCGTTGGCGGGCGAGTTCGAGCTGTTGCTTGAGCCGCGTGGCGAGCTGGCTGATCACCACCGCGACAAACAGAAACAACGCGAGGTTGATGACTTCCTGTGGGTCCTTGATGCGCAAACTGTAAAGCGGCGGATAGAAGAAATATGCGGCTGCGACCGCGCCGATGATCGACGCCACGACAGCCGGAACAATCCCCCAACGCATGCCCGCGACGACGACCGGGATCAGATAGATAACGGCGCCGTGGGTCAGGCCGGTTTCCCACTGGATGCCGGCGAGCGCGATGGTGGTCAGCGTGACCATGACCAGCGTCAGGGCAACGCCACGCATCACGTTGCGCAGGTTTGTGGAAAAGAAGGCGGTGTGCATCGCTGTGCCCGGGCCCCCAGACAAATTACCGGCCGCAGATGAAGCCTAGCATAGAAGGCGCCGAGATTAGGGCAGGGCTGCACTTGTTTGCCGCTATGTGCTTGGCTAGATAGCTCACCGATCGAGGGCCATTTCGGCGTCTTTTTCGGCCTTCATTCGATTGGCGATCGTCCCATGAATCGCAAGCAGCGGCGCGCCGCGCAAAGTCAGATCCCGGCGGCCGGGCGTTCTTTCGGGGCGCCGCAAGACCCGTTGATGGATATGTTTTCGCGGGCGGCCGAGCAGCAGGCCACCGGCGAACTCGGTGCGGCGGCGCATCTTTACAAGAAGATTCTGGCGCAACGGCCCGACCATTTCGCGGCCTGCTTTCGCCTTTGTCAGATTTATCTGGCGCAAGGCCGGCTCGACAAGGCATCGGCGCAGTTCGTCGAGCTGGTCGAGATCGCGCCGCAGACGCTGGTTCCCTTCACCGCCGTGATGGAGACCTTGAAGAAGCTCGTTCCGCCGCTCGCGGCCGAGCTGGCCACGCCTGGCGTCGCGCCGGACATCGGCGCATCAAATATTACGGCGATCATCACCAATCCATATTTCCGGACCGTGCTGGAGCGCTCTGCCGTGTACGACGGCTCACTTGAGCGGTGGCTGACCGCGCTGCGCGCTTCGATCTTGCGGTTGGCCCAGGCCGAAAAGCCGGATGGTGACGCGGCCACGCTCGAGTTCTGCGCGAGCCTGGCGCGACAGTGCTTTATCAATGAATACGTCTTCGCGGTCAGCGCGGATGAAAGCGGGCTGCTGAAACAGCTTCAGGCGACCGTGACCGACGCGCTGTCTCGCGCCGCCGTTGTCCAGCCGCTGCATGTGCTGACGCTCGCAATGTATGCGCCGCTGGGAGAGCTCGCCGGCGCAGAGCGCTTGATGAAGATGAAGTGGCCCAAGCCGGTCGCCGCAGTCGTGACGCAGCAAGTCAGCGAGCCGCGCGAGGAGCGCGCGTTGCGCAGTACCATCCCGCAACTGACGCCGATCGCCGCCGGCGTCACGGCACAAGTGCGCGAGCAGTATGAGGAAAATCCCTATCCGCGCTGGGCGAGCCTGGTGTCGCCACCGTGGCCGCTGGTGACGCTCGACGAGCACCTGCGCCGCCTGTTTCCCTCGGCGCCGTTCGTTGCCCCGGGCCACGAAGATCGTCTCGATATTCTGGTCGCCGGTTGCGGCACCGGGCGGCACGCGCTGGAGTTGGCGCAATCCTATCGCGGCGCGCGCGTGCTGGCGGTTGATCTCAGTCTTGCCAGTCTCGCCAGCGCCAAGCGAAGAACGCCGGAGCGGTTGTCCGCCGCGATCGAATTCGCGCAAGCCGATATCATGGCGCTCGCTTCGATCGGCCGCAGCTTCGACATGATCAATGTCGGCGGCGTGCTGCATCACATGCCGGATCCGTGGGCCGGCTGGCGCGAGCTCATCAAGCTGATGAAGCCGAATGGTCTGATGCAGGTTGGCCTCTACAGCGCGCACGCGCGCCGCGACATCGTTACCGCACGCAAGATCATTGCCGATCGTGGCTATCCGCCTACGACGGAGGGCATCCGCCAATTGCGTCATGACCTCGCCACCAGTGGGGAAAATTTCAGCTTCACGACGTTGACTGATTTTTTCACGGTCAGCGCCTGCCGCGACCTCTTGTTTCATGTGCACGAGATCCAGATCACGATCCCGGAAATCAAGGCGTTTCTTGCCGATAACGGCCTGAGCTTCGTCGGCTTCGATTTCGAGAATCCGCAGGGGCAGGAGCACTACCGCAATCTGTTCGCCCGCAACGGCTGGTCGCTTGGCGATCTCGACCGCTGGGATCATTTCGAGCGAGAGAATCCGCAGCTGTTCGCCGGTATGTATATTTTCTGGGTCCAGAAGGCTCAGGGATAGAATTTCAACAGGAAGTGCCAATGAAATTCCGGCAGATCACGCTCGTGCGTCAGGATGTGCTTAGCGAGGGCGGCCGCGAGCTTTCGCAGCCGTGCATTCGTGTTGCCGCGTGCGGTGTGTTGCAAAACCCGTACGCAGGCTCCGCGCCGATCGATGACTTCTCATCCCTCGTCGACCTTTCCGTTGCCGCCGGTGAAGTTCTCACCGCCCGCGCATTGGGAGCGCTCGGTGAGGTGAAACCGCGTGGTTATGGCAAGGGCGTCATCGTCGGCACCGCCGGCGATCTTGAGCACGGCGCCAGCATGATCCACGTGCGAATTGGCCTGGCGATGCGAAAGGGCGCCGGTGGCGGTCCGGCCCTGATCCCGGGGAATGGCAAGGTCGGCGGCCCGGGCACCTCGATCGATATCATCTTCGGTGGGATCGAAGATTCGTGGGACTATGACGCGATGGACACAATGACGGTGTCTGTTGCAGATGCGCCTCATCCCGATGAGATATTGCTCATTGTTGCGTTCCTGGGCGGTACGCGACCGAACGCCCGCATCAAGGGCGCGTCGCAATCGCAGGTCAGTGAACTGGTTCGCAAGATGCGCGACGAGAAGGCCTGACGCTGCCGCGCGCCCTTGTCGTTCCACGCCCGCTTCGCTAGATAGCTGCGATCCCGGCCATTTTCAGTTCGGAGAGGTGGCAGAGTGGTTGAATGCACCGCACTCGAAATGCGGCATACGGGCAACCGTATCGGGGGTTCGAATCCCTCCCTCTCCGCCAATTTTTTCGGCACAGTCCGGTAGTCCGATTCTCCCCACGTGATGGCCGCTATATCTTTCTGATCCGGAACGTCAGCAGCTCGGCCGCACTCGATTTTCCTTCCAGAGCGTCGCCGGTTTGACGCAGCAGGTTCGGGATATCGATCGCGGTCAAGGGATCGGTGCACTCGATCGTCAACAGGTCGCCGGCCGCGAGGCCGGCCAGCGCCTTCTTGGTCCGCAGCGCGGGCAGTGGGCACTTGAGGCCGCGCAGATTGAGCGTCTTTTCCGCCATTCTCCGATCTTACCAGAATCCATTGCTGCTGTAGGCTAGAATGAACATTCGGCGGTGGTGGATCTCAGATGGCGGCAAAACACGACGTGCAAAAAATTACGCAGCTGACGCCCTTGGCGCAGGCACTCGCCGCGTTGGACGGTGTCGCTAAACCTGTTGCGCCCCGCGAGATCGACGCTGGCGAGGCCGCCGGCTATGTGCTCGCTGCCGATGTCGTTGCCTCCAGCCGGCCGGCCCGAGCCGTTGCATTGCAGGACGGCTGGGCGGTGAAGGCGGAAGAGCTCGCCGATGCCGGTGGTTACGCGCCGGCGCCGCTCGCCAAGCTGCCGGTGCGGGTCGAAACCGGCGACGAGATGCCCGCCGGCACCGATGCCGTGCTACCGCTTGAGGGAATTGTGATGCGCTCCGGCGCGGCCGAAGCAGTCGCAGCCGTCACGGCGGGTGAGGGGGTATCGCCGGCGGGGAGCGAAACCAATCCGTCAAAGCCGCTGCGAAAGGCCGGCGAGCGTGTCCGCCCGCTGGACCGCGCGGTGTTCGCCGCCACCGAGATTCCGCGGGTGCGCGTGCGTGCGCCAAGGCTTCGTCTCGTGATCGCGCGGGAGGACCTGCGGCTGATGCCGGCGCGGCAACTGATCGCGAGCGACTGCACAGCGCGCGGTGCCGTGGCGTTGACCACCAACGGCATGGACCTGGCCGATGCGCTTCGTGCCGAGGATTGCGATGCCGTTGTGGTGATCGGTGGCAGCGGCAGCGGTACGCGGGACGTCAGCGTGCAAACGCTGGCGCAGATCGGAAGCGTTGCCGTCCATGGCGTCGGCCTGGCGCCCGGCGAGACTGCGGCGCTTGGCCATGTCGGACCGCGTCCGGTGTTGATCGTGCCGGGCCGGCTCGATGGTGCGTTGGCGGTCTGGCTGACGCTTGGCCGCCGGTTGCTTGATGGCCTTGCGGGCGCCACCGAGCTTCAATTGTCCGCCACGCTGACGCTGTCGCGGAAAATCACGTCAACGGTTGGAATCGCCGAACTCGTGCCGGTGCGTCACGACAACGCCAATGCAGAACCGCTGGCCGTGAAGAGCTTGCCGCTTTGGGCGCTGGCGCGCGCGAACGGCTGGCTGCTGGTGCCGCCGGACAGCGAGGGCTATCCCGTCGGTGCCAAAGTCGCGGTAAACAACTGGCCAGGAACCGGGCCATGAACGATCCACGCACCGCGAAACAGGCCGAGGCCGAGCTGATCGCACGCGTGCGTGCGGCGGCGCGCCAGGAGCAATTTCTCGAAGTCGTTTCCGCCGACGAAGCGCATTCCCGCTTCGAGCGCCATCTCGATTTGTCACCGCTGGCCGCCGAGGAGGTCGATCTCGCCGCGGCACTCGGGCGCGTGCTCGCGTACGACGTCGTCGCGGCGGTCGATGCGCCACCATTCGACCGCTCCAATGTCGACGGTTTCGCCCTGCGCGCCGCCGACACCGCGGGCGCAAGCGATAGCGCGCCGAAGAACCTGAGCTTGAACCGCGAGGTTATCGCCTGTGGCTACGCGCCCGCGCTCGAGGTCAAGCCAGGCACCGCGACCGCGATTGCCACCGGCGGCGTGATGCCGCGCGGCGCCGATGCAGTGGTGATGGTCGAGCACACCGAATTGCTTGACGCCGGCGCGCCGACAATCGAACTGCGCCGCGCCGTCGCGCCCGGGCAATTCGTGTCCTATGCGGGTTCTGACATCGCACGTGGCGAGACGTTATTGCGCCGCGGCGCCCGGGTCGGCTCGCGCGAAATTGGAATGTTGGCGGCCTGCGGGCTCGCCCGCATCGCCGTGGTGCGGCGGCCGAAAGTCGCGGTGCTCTCGACCGGCGACGAACTGGTGCCGCCCGGCGAAAAGCTTCGCCCGGCCGGCGTTTACGACAGCAATGGCGCGATCATCGCCGCCGCCGTCAGCGAGGCCGGCGGCGAGCCGGTTGCGTTCGGCTCTTTCCCCGACGACGAGCGCGCCCTGGACAAGGCGGTGCGTGCCGCGCTCGACGCTTGCGACATCGTGGTGCTGTCCGGCGGCACATCGAAAGGCGCCGGCGATCTTTCGCATCGTGTCGTGTCGAAGCTGGGCGCGCCCGGCATCGTGGTGCATGGCGTCGCCCTCAAGCCGGGCAAGCCGCTGTGCCTCGGCGTGATCGGCGGCAAGCCGATTGTCGTGCTGCCAGGGTTCCCGACGTCGGCGATCTTCACGTTTCACGCCTTCGTCGCGCCGGTGGTCCGCGCGCGGGCGGGGCTGCCGCCGGACGCCGCTGAAACCTTGACGGCGCGCATCCCGGTTCGAATAGCCTCCGAACTGGGACGGCAGGAGTTCGCGCTGGTCGCGCTGGTGCGCGGTGAAGAGGGCGCCATCGCGTTCCCGACCGCAAAGGGCTCGGGCTCGGTCACGAGTTTTTCGCAAGCCGACGGTTTCGTAGCGATCGACGCGCTCGCGTCCGCGCTCGATGCCGATACCGAAGCCACGGTGACGCTGATCGGCAGCGCCGCCCGCGCGCCCGATATCGTCATCATGGGCAGCCACGATATCGCGCTCGATGCCGTGATCGGCACGCTGGCAGAGCGGGGCTTTTCGGCACGCGTGCTGGCGGTCGGCAGCCAGGGTGGCGTCGCGGCGGCGCAGCGGGGCGAGTGCGACGTCGCGCCGGTGCATCTGATCGATCCGCAGAGCGGACAGTATAACGTGCATCTTGCGACGCCCGGCTTGCGCCTCGTGCCCGGGTGGCGGCGCACCCAGGGCATCATGTTTCGCAAGGGCGACAAGCGTTTCGAAGCGCAGACTGTTGACGCCGCGCTCAAGGCCGCACTCGCCGATCCCGCGTGCCTGATGGTGAACCGCAACGCCGGCGCCGGCACCCGGGTGCTGATCGACAAGCTGCTCGATGGCGCGCGGCCTCCCGGCTACGCCAACCAGCCGAAATCGCACAACGCGGTCGCCGCCGCGATCGAGCAAAGCCGCGCCGATTGGGGCGTCGGCATCGAGCCGGTGGCGAAGCTTTATGGCCTCGGCTTCATCGCGGTCGCACCAGAGCACTACGATTTTCTGGTGGTCGAGCGGCGCAGCGCGCGCCCCGGCGTCAAGGCGTTCCTCGAGGCGCTGCGTGACAAGCGGACGCGCGAGCGCATCACCGCGCTCGGCATGACGTTATCGAGCGACGAACGCTGACGTTTGCTATAAGGGCGGCATGGACGCGCAAAATCGCAAGCCGATGCGCATTATCGGCCTCGCCGGCTGGAGCGGCTCAGGCAAGACCACCTTGATCACCAAGGTGCTTCCTGTGCTGATCGCGCGTGGCCACACGGTCTCGACGCTCAAGCATGCCCATCACGGGTTCGATCTCGACAAGCCCGGCAAGGACAGCTTCATGCATCGCGCCGCCGGCGCCAGTGAGGTGTTGATCAGCTCGGCGCGCCGTTGGGCGGTGTTGCACGAGCTGCGTGACGAAGATGAATGGAACATGCCGGCGCTGCTTGCGAAGATTTCGCCGGTCGATCTTGTGCTGGTGGAAGGTTTCAAGCGCGAGAATTTCCCGAAGCTCGAAGTGTATCGCGCCGCTAACGGAAAGCCGTTGTTGCACGGTGAGGATGGTTTCATCGTCGCAATTGCGTCGGATACGCCGCTCCCACACGTCGGATTGCCGGTGATCGACCTTAATGACATCGAAGCCGTCGCAGACGCGTTGCTCGCAAATGCGGTCGCTCTCGACACATTGACGGTGCGCTGATGGCGCAGCTGACCGACGACTGCTTCGCGTTCTCGGGCCCGTTGATGCCGCTCGAGGAAATGGAGCGGTTGATCGCCGAGCGCATCCAGCCGGTGCAGGAGACCGAGACGGTCGAGCTTGCGGCTGCGCGAGGTCGCGTCATTGCCGGTGATGTCATCGCGCCGGTCGATTTGCCGCCGTTCGACAACTCCGCGGTCGACGGCTATGCGGTGCGCCACGCTGACCTTCGCGCCGGCAACGACACCGAACTGAAAATCACCGGCCGCCTGATGGCCGGGCAGGGCACGAAGGCTGCACTGGGGCAAAGCGAGGCGGTCCGCATTTTCACCGGCGCGCCGATGCCGCCCGGCGCCGACACTGTCTTCATGCAGGAGGATACCCGCGAGGAAGCAGGTCAGGTCATTGTTCCGAGCGGCCTCAAAAGTGGAGCCAACCGCCGTCTCGCCGGGGAGGACTTGCGCAAGGGCGCGGTCGCGCTCGCTGGCGGCACGATGCTGGACGCCGCGCAAATCGCGCTCGCTGCCGCACTTGGCCTTACCAAACTGACCGTGCGCCGCCGCCTCCAGGTGGCGATTTTCTCGACCGGCGACGAGGTGATCGAACCCGGCAGTGTGCGTTCCGGCGCCGCGATCTTTGACGCCAACCGCTATCTGCTGGCGCAGCTGCTCGGCCACATGGGAGCCGCGGTGACCGATCTTGGGATTTTGCCGGACGATCCCGAAAAACTGGCGCGCGCCATCGCCGAAGCGGCGCCGGCCCACGACCTGATCGTCACCTCTGGCGGGGTTTCGACCGGCGAGGCCGATCATGTGCGCGGTGCGGTCGAGCGTATCGGCAAACTGGTGTTCTGGCGCGTCGCCATCAAGCCGGGGCGTCCGGTGGCGATGGGCGTCCTGCCCGGCGGTGCGGCGTTCGTCGGTTTGCCGGGCAATCCGGTCGCCGTGTTCGTGACTTTTGTGCGCGTCGTGCGGCCGCTCTTGCTGCGCCTTGCCGGCGCGCGGCCACGCCCGCTCACGGCGCTGCCGGTGCGTGTCGCGTTTGCCTATAAAAAGAAGAAGGGCCGCCGCGAATATGTTCGCGTGGCCCTGCATCGGCGCCCGGATGGCGAGGTCGAGGCGGTGAAGCATCCGCAGGACGGCGCCGGCGTCATCACGTCATTGACGGAAACCGACGGGCTGCTTGAGTTCGCCGACGATGTTACCGCGATCGCGCCGGGTGACCGCGCCGGGTTTCTCTCCTACGCAGCCCTGATGGGTTAGAGCGCGTCAGCGCCCGCTTAGTTGCACCGCGATGGCTTCCGCCCGTTTGGCGTCTTCCGGCGTGTTGACGTTGAAAAACGGATCGACCGGCTGGTCGGGCCAATCCGCCACCGCGACGCCATGACGCGCGGTCCACACCTCGATCTTGCGCAGATCTTCGACGGTGAGCGCGCGCCGCAGGTCGCCGCGCAAGGCCAGCGGCCACAGCCCGATCACCGGGTGCCGCCATTCACCGGAGCGCGCGCAGGCGAGCGGCACGCCGGCGCCCATCGTGCGCCGTGCCTGGTGCAGCCGTTCGACCAGATCATCCGGCAGGAACGGGCAATCGCCCGGCACGCTCAACATCCATTCGACGCCATTATTCTGCTCCGCCAGCCAGTCGAGCCCGGCGAGGATGCCGGCCAGCGGGCCCGGATGATCCGGCACATTGTCGGGGATCACGGTCAGTCCGGTGTCGTCGAACCGCTTGGGATCGCCATTGGCGTTGATGACGATGCCGACACATTGCGCCGACAGAGTCGCCAGCACGCGGTCAAGAATGGTGACGCCGCCGAGTTCGATTTTTGCCTTGTCGCCGCCGCCCATTCGCCGCGCCAGCCCGCCGGCAAGGACGAGGCCATAGGTCGCCGGAACGCTAGTCGTCATGCACCGCGGCCTTACGCCGGTGCTTGGCGCTCTCATCCTCGACGAAATCAAGGTCTTGGTCGAACACGATGCGCTTCTCGCCGGCCAGCGCCACGAAGCGCTTGCCGCGCGCGCGCCCAATCAGCGTCAGGTTGGCTTTGCGCGCAAGCTCGACGCCCCAGGCGGTGAAGCCGGACCGCGAAATCAGGATCGGAATGCCCATGCGCACGGTCTTGATCACCATCTCCGAGGTGAGCCGGCCGGTGGTGTAGAAAATCTTGTCGCCCGGCGCGATCTTCTCCTTGAACATCCAGCCGGCGATCTTGTCGACCGCGTTGTGACGGCCAACGTCTTCCATATAGACCAGCGGCTGGTCGCCCTTCGCCAGCACGCAGCCGTGGATCGCGCCGGCCTCGAGGTAAAGTGACGGTGTGGTGTTGATGTCGTGGGTGAGCTTGTAGAGCCAGGACGTGCGCAGCTCGGCGTCCGGCAGCTTGACGTCCTCCAGCGCCTCCATCAGGTCGCCGAACACGGTGCCTTGCGCGCAGCCGGAGGTCTGCACCTTCTTCTTCAGCTTCTTCTCGTAGTTGGTCTTGCGCTTGGTGCGCACCACGACGACCGCCAGCTCTTCGTCGTAGTCGACGCCGGTGACGACGTCGTCCGGCAAAAGCATGTGCTGGTTGAGCAGGTAGCCGATCGCCAGATAGTCCGGGTAGTCGCCGATCGTCATCGCGGTGACGATCTCCTGCGAATTAAGGAAGATCGTCAGCGGCCGCTCGACCGTCACCGAGGTATCGATCTTCGCGCCGGTCTGGTCGATGCCGGTGACGCGTTCGGTCAGACGTGGGTCGGCCGGATCGGGCTGGATGATGTAGGAGCCGGAGCGCTTGGTCATAGCCGCAATATAACTGCGGCGGCCGGGCTTTGCGACCCGACCGCCGTTTATTGAGCCGTAATGCTTACTTGCCGATGCCGGCGGCGTGCAGCACGTTGCCGTAGCGTTCGGTATCGCTCTTGATGATGGCGTCGAATTCGGCGGGCGTGGTCGGCTGCGGAATGGCGCCGTACTGCACCAGCTTGTCGGCAACGTCCTTGGTCTTGAGCGCGTCGCCGACGTCCTTGCTGATCTTGGCGAGAATGTCGGTCGGCGTTCCGGACCGTGCCATCAAGCCGAACCAGGAATCATATTTGTAATCCGGCACGCCCGACTCGGCGACGGTCGGCAGGTCCGGAAGCTGCGGCATGCGCTTCGCCGAATTGATGGCGATCATCCGCACCTTGTTGCCTCCGCTCAGTTCCTGCGCGTTCGGGATCGGTGCGAAATAAAGCTGCACGTCGTTGCGGATCACCGCGGTGGTGGCGTCCGGCACGCCCTTGTACGGCACGTGGACGATGTCGATCTTGGCGTTCTGCTTCAGGATCTCGGCTGCGAGGTAGGTGGTGCTGGCGACGCCGGCCGATGAGAAGTTGAGCTTGCCGGGCGAGGCCTTGGCGAGCGCGATGAAGTCCTGCACGTTCTTGGCGGTCGAATTGGTCGGCACGATCGCGACGAACGGCACCGAGGCGATCACGGTGATGCCGGCGAAGTCCTTCACCGAATCGAACGGCGCGTCCTTGGTGATGACGTTGGCGATGGTGTGGCCGTTCGAGGTCAACATCAGCGTGTAGCCATCGGGCGTGCTCTTGGCGACCGAAGTCGTGCCGGGCAGGCCGGGCTTGTTCTCGACGACGACCGATTGCTTCCACACTGTGCTGAGCTTGTCTGCCAGCACGCGGGCCAATGCGTCGGTGACGCTGCCGGCGCCAAATGGCACGACGATGGTCACGGTTCGGGTCGGATAGGTTTGCGCCGCGGCTTGCGTCGGGAGCTGGAGCAGGCCGGCCAAAGTTATGGCGGCTGCGAGCCCGTAAGTCCGGAATTGTCTCATGTTACCCTCCACTGTTTTCTTCCGAGCGGCTTGGCGCCGCGTCTGTCGTTCGGGTCGATTAAAGCGGAAAGCCGGGAGGGCCGCCAGCCCGGTAAAACGTCGCAAGTCATCGGACGGGCGCCGCAAAGCCGTAGCCCGTGAGGATCTTCTGGCCATTCTCCGACAGAATGAATTGCGCAAATCGCTGCGCCTCCGGCGGTGCGCCATTGATCACCGTCAGTCCGTAGTCGGCGCCAACCGAAATGCTATCCGGCAGCGCGACCATCTGCTGGCCGGGGTTTTGCTTCTGCGCCTCGATCGTGTTTGTGCAGTAGGTCAGGAATATATCGGCGCGGCCTTCCGCGACGTGCCAGCCGTAGACCGAACGGCCGGCTGGGGGCACGGCGCTGCCGGCGGCGCCGGTGAGCTTGAGCGCCTTGGCTTCAAGCGTGGCCTTGGCGCCTGGCTTCACCGCCTCGGCTCTGGCGAATACCTCGAACGCATAGTCGCCGGACGGATCGGCTTTCGGCGTCGAGGTGCCGACCTTGATCGTCGGGTCGAGCAGGCGCGCAAGCAATCCTGCACTGTGCACTGTGAGGCCCGGCCGCACCAGCGCGCACAATTTGTTGCGCGCAAACATCGTGACGGGTCCGCTTTTGTTGGCATCGGCCAGCGATTGCGGATGCTCCATGTTGGCCGACGCGAACACGTGCGCCGGCGCGCCGTCGGCAATTTCCTTTCGGAGCAGGCCGGAGGGGCCGTATTTGGCCTGCACCTTGTTGCTGGACGTCGCCTCGAACGCGCTGGCGACGGCGGTCAATGCAGCCTTCAGGCTGCCCGCGGCGTAGAGCGAGATCGTCTCCGCCGCCGCAGGGTTCGCCGTCATCAGGAGCGCTGCCAGGACACAGATCGCCCGTATCAAGCGTTGTTGTCGCTGGCGTTCGGGAAGAACAGTTGCTCGCCGTTGACCTTGTAGTCGGCGATCGCCTTCTGCCCCTCCGGCGAGACCAGCCAGTCGATGAACTGCTGGCCAAGCGCCTTTTTGACGCTCGGGTGCTTGTCGGGATTCACCAGCATGACGCCGTATTGGTTGAACAGGCGCTTGTCGCCTTCCACCACGATCGTCAGGTCGCCTTTGTTCTTGAAGTTCAGCCAGGTGGCGCGGTCGGACATCACATAGCCGTTCGAGCCCTGCGCGGTGTTGAGCGCGGCACCCATGCCCTGGCCGATCGATTTGTACCAGGGGCCTTTATCCTTCTCGATGTCGATGCCGACCGCCTTCCAGAGATTGATCTCGGCGATGTGCGTGCCGGATTTGTCGCCGCGCGAGATGAAGGTGGCTTGCGCGTCCATGAGTTTCTTGAGCGCGGCTGCGACGTCCTTGGTGCCGGCGATCTTCGCCGGATCGGACTTTGGGCCGATGATGACGAAGTCGTTGTACATCACCGGGAAGCGCTTCACGCCGTGGCCTTCTGACAGGAATTTCTCTTCCGCCGATCTGGCGTGCACGAACACGACGTCGGCGTCGCCTCTGCGCCCGGTGTCCAGGGCCTGGCCGGTGCCTTGCGACAACACTTTGACCTCGATGCCGGTCTTGGCCTTGAAGATCGGCAGAATGTGGCCGAACAGGCCGGAATCGACCGTCGATGTCGTCGACGACACGACAATGGATTTGTCCTGCGCCAGCGCGACCGGCGCGGCGAACAGCAGTGCGCCAAAAGTGGCGGCGATAAATGTGCGGCGGGTATTCATGGAATCCTCCTTGTTACTCTAGACCAGCAATTCGCCGGCGATGAATTTTTTGGCTTCGTTTGTTTTCGGCGCCGTGAAGAAAGCTTCGACCGGGGTCGTTTCCAGAATCCGGCCGCGGTGAAGCAAGACGATATCACCGGCCAGGCGGCGGGCTTGGCCGAGATCGTGAGTCGACATCACCACCTTGACGCCGCGTGCCGCGACCGCGCGCACCACGTCCTCGATCGCTTTGGTGGCGGCGGGATCGAGGCTTGCGGCCGGCTCGTCGAGCAGCAGCAATTCGGGGTCGCGGGCGAGTGCCCGGGCCAGCGCCAGCCGCTGTTGCTCGCCGCCCGATAGCCGCCGCGCCGGGCGGCGCTCGAGCCCCGGGAGCCCGACCAATGCCAGCAGCTCGGCGACTTTTGCCTCGCCCTCGCGACTGTCCTCCAGCGCATAACGCACGTTTCCGGCTGTGCTCCGGCGCAGCATCACCGGACGCTGGAACACGATGGCGCGGCGCTGCGGCGGTGCGTGCTGCCGGCCGCCCCAGGTGATTTGGCCCGTCGTCGGCGCCAGCAAGCCCATCATCAGGCGCAACAACGTGGTCTTGCCGGAGCCGTTCGGGCCGATCAGCACAGTCGGCGCACCGGGCGCGACCGTCAGTGAAACGCCGGCAAGGATCGTAAGTTTGCCGGCAGCGACCGTAACGTCGGTCACGACCACCGGCAGGTCGGTAACGGGCGCGCGCATGCCTGTCATCCCGCGTAGATTTCGCCGGCACGCCGCGCGCCCCACGCCAGCGCATTCACCCCCACCACGATCGTGATCAGGACCAGGCCGAGCCCGACGGCGAGCGGCAGATCGCCCTTCGAGGTTTCGAGTGCGATCGCCGTCGTCATGGTGCGGGTAAAGCCTTCAATATTGCCGCCGACAATGATGATGGCGCCGACTTCCGCCGCAGCGCGACCGAACCCGGCCAGCAACGCCGTCAGCAGGCTAAAGCGCGCGTCCCAGATCAGCGTCGCAATCCGCCGCGCTGGCCCGACATTCATCGCCGCGAGCTCGTCGGCATACTCGGTCCATAGATCCTCGATGGTCTGGCGCGACAACGCAGCGATGATCGGCGCCACGAGAATAGCCTGCGCAATCACCATCGCGCCCGGCGTGAACAGCAGACCGAATTCGCCGAGCGGCCCGGAACGCGACAGCGCGAGGTAGACCGCAAGGCCGACCACGACCGGAGGCAAGCCCATCAGGGCATTGAGCACGACGATGACGCCCGCGCGGCCGCGAAATCTCGTCAGCGCGATCATTGCGCCAAACGGCACGCCGATCAGGGCTGCAAGCGCAACCGCGCTCAGGCTGATCAGCAATGACAGCCTCACGATGGCCATCAGTGCCGGGTCGGCCGACAGCACCAATTGCAGGGCGGATACATCCGGCGTCATGGGCGCGTTGTGCTATCGGTTCCCGCCGCCGTCAAATCGATATGGCAAATAGGCCTATTTGGCTCATCTATGTTGTGTCGCGACGATCGATCGCTATAGTCCGCCGCGCTCGCCTGGGCGGGTTTGCAACGGAGAGGTGGCCGAGTGGCTGAAGGCGCACGCTTGGAAAGCGTGTTTACGGGAAACCGTAACGTGGGTTCGAATCCCACTCTCTCCGCCAATCCTTCCAAACAAGCCTTCTCTCAGTCACTCAGGCCCTGCTGTCGAATTTCTACGCGCAGAACTCCAAAAGCCTCTCGGTACGAAATGGCGATTTCCCATTTTTCGGAGACGCACTGGGGAGGCCGAAGAATAGAGCCACCGCTCGCTAGCTAGCTAAGTCGGGCGGGTTTTGTTTTTGGATTCCGAGGCACTCAGCTGTGTCACCGAGTGGTCGCCTTGTTACGCAAAATTAGTTTTGCGACACAGAAGAATGTTTCACTCGAAACCTCTTCACCGGAACGCTCATCCTCCAATGCCGTTAAGCACGGTATGTGTGTCGTTATTTTTCAGATTGCGTTGACTCACTACAAGTAAACGCATCGTCTCCGGGTCGAAAGACAACTGGAGTCATGCCATGAGGAAGAATATTGTTGCTGCGACCTTTGCGTTGGCGTTTGGCGCGCTCGCCACTGCGGCACCTGCGACTGCCCAGGAAGTGCTTAGGATTGGTGCGCCGTTGCCACTGACCGGCGCGCTGTCGCCCGAAGGTCTCAAGCTCCGACAGGGTTACGAGTTGTGGCAGGAGAAGGTCAACGCTGCTGGCGGCATCAAGGCCGGCGGCAAGCACTACAAGGTCGAATTGCTGTTCTACGATTACCAGTCGCAGACGCCGCGCGCGGTGCAACTTGCCGAGAAGCTCATCAGCGACGACAAAGTTGACCTGCTGTTCTCGCCGTTCGGTTCGGGCGCCGCGAAGGCGGTAAGTACCGTTGCCGAAAAGAACAATGTGCCGCTCCTCGCATCGACTGCGTCGTCTGCCGAAGTGTTCGACCAAGGGTACAAAAACTTGTTCGGCCTTTATACTGACAACAGCACGTTAAGCGAACCAATCGCCGGCTTGATCAAGGCAAAGCTGCCAACCGTCAAGCGCGTTGCGATCATCGCGCGCAACGATCTATATCCGCTGTCGCTGGCGAACGAGTTCGAGAAGAGCGCCAAGAGCCGTGGCTTCGAAGTCGTGTTCTTCGAGAAGTATCCGATCGGCACTCTCGATCATTCCTCCGCGCTGACGCAGGTCAAGGCGGCGAAACCGGATTGGGTCGTGATCACCGGCTACATCAATGACCTTATTCTTGCGCGCAAGCAGGCGGGCGAGTTGCGGGTTGGCGGCCAAGTGTTCACCCTCATCAACGGCCCCGCCTACAAGGAGTGGATCGATGCCGTGGGTCCGCTGTCGAACAATGTAACCACTGCAAGCTGGTTTCACCCCGTTCTCAACTATAAGAGTGAGGATATCTTCGGCTCGACGGAGAACTTCGTCGCGGAGTTCAAGAAAAAGTACGGCGCAGAGCCGGACTTCACCCAAGCGTCTGGCGCAGCTGTCGGTGTGATTGTCCAGCTTGCCATCGAGCGCGCCGGGTCGAAGGACCGTACGGCGGTGCGCGAGCAGCTGGCGAAGGGCAATTTCAAGACCTTCTTTGCGCCGGTCTCGTTTGGGCCGACCGGAATGGCTAATTCCTATGTGCCGCCCGTGTACCAGATCCAAAACGGCAAGGTGCAGGTGATCCTGCCGGCAGAACTGGCGACAAGCGAGTTCCGGTCGGGTCCGGGTCTCTAGGCTTCAAGGCTCTCTGCGGCCGTGGCGATGCCACGGCCGCTAACATTTTGGATCGCATGCTCTGGGTTCAGGTTTTAGCCAACGGGTTGGCCCTGGGCGGTCTCTACGCCTGTATCGCGGCTGGATTTTCGCTGGTGTGGGGCGTTTTGAACGTCATCAACATCCTGCACGGCTCGATGATCGTGTTTGGCGGGTATCTCGCCTACTTCGCTCATCTCTACTTCGGCATCAGCCCCTTTATTTTTGCGCCGGTCGCTGGATTGGTTGTTGCAGCCATCGGCTTTGCGATTCAGCGCGTTTTCATCAATCCGGTGATGTCGCGGCCGGTGTTGCTGACGCTCGTTCTGACATTCGGCATCAATTTGTTCGTCGACAATCTGATGCTGGTTGCCTTCAAGGCTGATTATCGCAAGGTGCTGCTCGATCCACCGCTCGGTGTTATCGAAATCGGATCGATCCTGCTGCCTGTCGATCGCCTCTATGCAACCGGTGTGGGGCTTCTCATCGTGGGAACGCTCTGGTTTCTCTTGCGCGGCACCCAGCTAGGGCGCGCGATCGTGGCGGTCCGGATGGACCGCGATGCCGCCGCACTGATGGGCATTAATGTCCGCCGCACATATGCGATTGCATTCGCGCTCGGCGCTTTCATGGCCGGCGCCGCAGGCTCGTTGCTCGCCGCAATTTTCCCGATCTCCCCGGTGTCCTCTGGCACCTATCTCGGCAAGGCTTTTGTCATCTGCATTTTGGGCGGCCTCGGGAGCGTGCCGGGTGTCGTGATAGGCGGGTTTGTTCTCGGCATTGTTGAGAGTTTTGGCGCGCTGGCGTTGGGGCCTGAGCATGCGCTGACCGTTGCCTTCCTCCTGCTGCTCGTGCTGTTGGTCACGCGTCCGCAGGGTCTCTTGGGCCGCAGGGGTTTTGATTGATGACCCGCGTCGGCCTGTTCATCGTTTTTGTGGCTGTGATCGCCTCGCTGGTGATTTGGGGTGACAACTACGTTTTGCGTCTCGCAACCATCGTCGCGATGTACGTAACGCTGGCGATTGCGTGGAATATTATCGGCGGATTCTCAGGCTATCCCTCGTTCGCGACCGCAGCTTTCTTTGGGCTTGGCGCCTATGTGGGCGGCGTGGCGCAGGTTCACGGCGTGAATTTCGTAATTGCCTGGATCGGGGCGGGTCTCCTGACCGCAATCTTTTCGACCGGTCTCGGCCTCACGATTCTCCATCTGCGCGGGCATTACTTTGCAATCGGCAGCCTGATCATCGCGGACGTACTACGCGAGTTTACCAATTCGTGGACGGGTGTAACGGGCGGAGGCATGGGGTTGAGTCTGCCACTGATCGGCGGCAATGCGAACAGCCAGGCGCAATTTTACCTGATCGCGATGGCGGCGCTTGCATCTGTAACCTTGATTAGCGTTATCGCGCTCAATCGCTCCAAGCTAGGCGTCGGGCTTCGTTGCATTGAGCAGAACGAAGATGCTGCCCAAATGATTGGTGTCGATACGCGACTTGCGAAGGTCGCCGCCTTCACGATGTCGAGTTTTTTCATTGGAATTGCCGGCTCGATATACGCCTCGTGGGTCACCTACATCGATCCGACGGACGTTTATGACGTCTCGCTATCGATCAAGCCCATCATTATGAGCCTCCTCGGCGGCGTGGGGACTGTCGCCGGCCCTGTCATCGGTGCCTTTGTATTCCTGGCGTTGGAGGAATTGATCTGGCGCAACAGCCTCGAATTCCACGCCGGCATCCTTGGTCTTATCGTGGTCGCCCTGGTCCTGTTTTTGCCGGGCGGGCTGCGCAGTGTCAGAAATGTCGGTCTGTGGCCGGTCCTCAAAGCGCGATGGCTACCCGGGAGGCGCGCATGACCGCGCTGATGTCTCTTTCCGGTGTGTCCCGACGATTTGGCGGTTTGCTGGCGCTCGACAATGTGTCTCTCCAATTCACCGAAGGGTGCGTCGTCGGGCTGATTGGCCCCAATGGCGCGGGCAAGACGACATTGGTGAATGTCGTGACTGGCGTACACCGGCCCAGCCAAGGCGAAATTGAATTTCAAGGCGCGCGCATCGACCACCTTCGTCCCGATCGCATTGCGCGAACGGGTATCGCTCGGACTTTCCAGATCGTTCAGCCGTTTTCGCGCATGACGGTGCGCGAAAACGTTTCGGCTGCGGCGTTGTTTGCCGGCGGCGCGCCGTCTATTGCGGAGGCTGATGCGGCGGCGAATACGCACCTTGCTTTCTGTGGGCTCGCCCGCGAGGCGGATAAGCTGGCGTCGTCGCTGACGCTTGCCGGACGGAAACGTCTGGAACTGGCAAAAAGCCTTGCTGCTGAACCGAAATTGTTGCTGCTTGATGAAGTCAATGCGGGTCTCAATCTGGCTGAGATTGACGACGCCTTGCGCTTAATTGGCGAAATTGCCGCGCGTGGAATTACCGTCGTGCTCATCGAACATCTGATGAAAGTAGTATCGCGCGCGTGCAGCCGCGTAGTCGTCCTGCATCAGGGGCGCCTGATAGCGGACGACGCCGTAGACGCGGTGATGAAGGATCGCGCGGTGGTCGAGGCTTATCTCGGGAAGCGCTATGCCGCAGCACACGAGGCGCGCGAATGAGTGACAATATCCTGGAAGTGTCAGGGCTCGCCGCGGGATATGGCGACGTGCAGGTCGTTTGGCAGGCCCATTTCACGGTGAAGAAGGGCTCGATCGTTGCCTTGATCGGCTCGAATGGCGCGGGCAAGACGACCATCCTTCGAACGTTATCGGGCCTTGTCGCCCCGAAATCGGGAAAGATTGTCTTTAACGGCGAGAGCGTCGCCGGAGCGATGCCCGAAGCGCTCGTAGCCAAAGGGCTCGTTCATGTCCCCGAAGGTCGACGTCTGTTCGCCGGCCTTTCGGTCTATGACAACCTCATGCTCGGTGCGTATCTGCGCCGAGACCGTTCCGAGGTCGCGCAGGAGATCGAGAAGGTATTCGACCTGTTCCCGCGCTTGCGCGAACGGCGAAGGCAGGATGCTGCGACATTGTCCGGGGGCGAACAGCAGATGTGCGCGATCGGCCGCGGTTTGATGGCGTCACCCAGGCTTCTGTTGATCGACGAGCTGTCCCTGGGACTCGCACCGAAGATCGTGGACGAACTCGTCGAATCTTTGCGGCGCGTCAATGCAGCCGGTACAAGTCTTTTGCTTGTCGAACAAGATGTAGTGACAGCACTGGACCTTGCCGACTACGCTTTTGTCATCGATCAAGGCCGCACCGTGAAGGATGGCCCGGCTTCGGCACTCGCGTCCTGCAGCGCGATCAAGGCGGCTTATCTGGGTATCTGACGACAAAGAGACTTGCACATGCCAACCGATCGCCCTCGCATCGAATATTTTTTCAGCTTCATCTCCCTCTGGTCATACATTGGGAGCCTTACGTTTCAGGATCTTGTGCGCCGTCACAATGCCGAGGTCGTCTTCAAGCCGATCGACCTGATGGCGGCTTTCGACGCGGGCGGGGGAAAGCCGGTTCGCCAGCGCCCGGTGCAGCGCCAGATGTACCGTCGGGTGGAAATGGAGCGCTGGAAAGCGATCCGCGGAATCCCGCTGGTGACTTGGCCCAAGTTTTATCCGGCCGACCCGTCGCTCGGTCACCGCGTTTTGCTTGCCGCTTTACGGCAAGGCGATGACGTTGCGAGCTTTGCGCATGCTGGCCTTAAGGCCGTGTGGGCCGACGAATTGAACATCGCCGATCCGCGGACCTTGGTGAAACTCGCGGATGCCAATGGTCTTGCGGGAGCGAAGTTGCTCGCGCAGGCCAATGATGAAGAAATCACGCGGCGCGAAACGGCTCTCACCCAAGAGGCTGTCGAGCGGCAGTTGTTCGGAGCGCCATTCTATTTCTATCGGGGGGAGCCGTTCTGGGGTCAGGACCGGCTCGACCTGGTCGAGGCGGCAATCGTTTCCGGACGTCCGGCCATTCTGCCGCTTCCCATCAGTGAGCTTTAAGATTGCACCAAGGTCCTTCACTGCAGGCCATTACGGAAACGGTTCCCGCTTTCAACGACGGATCAGCACAACGCCTCCAATAAGCAGCGCGGCGCCGATAATGCGTAGAATGTCAATTTGGCGCTCGGGGATTCCCAACCATCCGTAATGATCGAAGACGACGGCCGCTATCATCTGTCCTGTTACCAGCAGAGCGATGAAGTGGGCAGCTCCGAGCTGCGGAATCAGAACGATTGATAGCCCGATGAAGACCGCACCGAAGATGCCGCCGCTCCATGCCCACCATGGGACCCGCGCGATAACCCCGGTCGGTAGAGGGTCGCGTAGCGCAAGTGCCAGAACGCCCATGCAGATCATTCCGAGCATGTAACTTATGAATCCTGACCACGCGGCCGAACTCAGCTCTGTCCGCAAATTGGCGTTCAAGACCTGTTGGATCAGTACGCTCACGCCCGCGCCGATTGCGAGAAGTGCGGGCAATACGAGGCTCTTCATAATTACTGCTCCGTCTTGAATCGCCGCCTCAAGGTCGAAGGTAGTCACTCAGCAGAATTCAATAATCCCGGGGTTAACCGAGGTCACCTGTTCTTCCATTGAGGCTTCCGCTTCTCAATGAAGGCTTGCATTCCTTCTTTTTGATCTTCGGTCGAGAACAGTGCGTCATAGAGCTCAAGCTCGTAACGTAGTCCCTCGTGAAGCGGGTTGTCGAATGCTCCGTTCACGGCCTTCTTTGCCGCGACAAGAGATGGCAAAGACATCGCTGCAATGGCTTGCGCCGCCCTGAGCGCTTCGTCCATCAACTGCGCTGCCGGCACCAGGCGCGCAACAAGCCCGAGACGTTCGGCTTCTTGCGCGTCCATCATCCGCCCAGTGAGGATCATGTCCATTGTCTTCGCCTTGCCAACCGCAAGGGCAAGTCTTTGTGTCCCCCCGCATCCCGGGATGACGCCGATCTTGATTTCTGGCTGCCCGAACTTCGCCGTATCCGCGGCGACGATGAAGTCACACTGCATGGCAATCTCGCAGCCGCCACCAAGCGCATATCCAGCCACAGCGGCAATCGTCGGCTTTTTGGTCTTTGCGACCTGATCCCAGGTCGGAGCCTTTTCCTCGGCCAATTCCTTCACATCGGCGCCCGCAGCGAACACCTTCTCCGACCCGGTTATAATGATGCAACCGATGGATTCGTCGGCATCAAAATCGATGAGCGCGCGATTGACTTCGGACTTGAGTGCGGCACTAAGCGCATTAAGCGCTTGCGGCCTGTTGAGGCGAATGATGCCGACTCTACCTTCGGTCTCCACGACGATGGTCTCATAGTTCATCGGTTACCTCCACGAAGTAGAGCGGGCGATGATGCTGCACGATCGTTGTCCGCTAACGAGCCGACATCGGCTTAGTGAAGAAATGGATCTTGAAGCAATATTGTCTCGCTTCGATCCGCACCTGTCGAAACAATGACAACGGGCGCTCCAACCTGGTTTTCGATAAACCGGATATATTGGACTGCGTTCTTCGGGAGATTGTCCCAAGTTCGGATACCCGCTGTGTCGCGGTCCCAGCCTTTGAGCGCTTCATAAATTGGCTCGGCCCGTGCTTGTTCGTCCAAGGTTGCAGGCAGTCGATCGAGTTGGCGACCATCGAGCGAATAAGCAACGCAAACCTTTATTTCGTCGAAGCCATCAAGCACGTCGATTTTGGTAAGTGCCAGCCCGTTGATGCCTGAAATGCGGACGCTATGTCGGACAGCGACAGCGTCGAACCAGCCGCAACGGCGTTTTCGGCCCGTATTGACTCCAAATTCTGCACCGCGAGTGCCCAGCCGCTCGCCCGCCTCGTTGATCTGTTCGGTCGGGAGAGGCCCGCCGCCCACTCTTGTCGAGTACGCTTTTGTTATCCCCAGCACATAGCTCACGTGAGAGGGGCCCACCCCGCTTCCGGTCAATGCGCCTCCAACGGTGGTCGTCGACGACGTCACAAATGGGTAGGTGCCGTGGTCGTTGTCGAGAAGCACACCTTGAGCACCTTCGAAAAGAACGAGGGCTCCTTGCTGGCGACGTTCTTCAAGGGTCTCTGATACGGATCCGATGAAAGGCAGCAGTCCGGAGCCCTCTCCGAGTATCTCGGCTATTAACGTAGGGACCTCAAGTTGCGGCAAACCGAGACCCGATCGCAGCGGATTGTGATGCTGTAGCAGGCGCTCCACCTTAGCGGGCAATTTGTCGACCTCGCGAAGATCTGAAACGCGCAAGGCGCGCCGCCCAATTTTGTCTTCATAGGCGGGGCCGATTCCGCGCTGGGTTGTGCCTATCTTGAAACCCCCGCCGCCTTCCCGGACGGCATCGAGTTCTTTGTGTAGGGAAAGTATGAGGCAGGCGGCTTCCGAAACAATCAGCTTGTCCGGACCAACATCGATGCCCCGCGCGCGGAGGGCCGCAATCTCTCCGTTGAAATGCTTGGCGTCGATCACGACGCCGTTTCCGATCAAGGAGAGTCTGCCGCGTATCAGGCCTGATGGAAGCAGGGCCAGCTTATATGTTTGGCCCTCGACGACAAGTGTGTGCCCGGCATTGTTGCCGCCGTTAAAGCGGACGACGACATCAGCCCGCTCGGCCAACCAGTCGACAATTTTGCCTTTACCTTCGTCGCCCCACTGGGAGCCTACGATGACAACGCCGGTCATTACCTTGCCTACAAACTTCGTGGAAGAAACGTGTCGGAGTTTTTCAACATCAGGCCGTCGTTCTTCCAGGAGCCGCCGCTGTCACCCCTTCGTTTGTAGAGAAGAAGGAACGTCGTGCAGTCTCACGTGCGTTAAGGACATGCGTTTCCGCCGCGAGGCGCGCTTTTTTGGGGTCTCGGTTCTTTATGGCCTCGTGGATAGTCGCCATCTCGGCATAGCTTTGCTTCGCCCGTCCTTCGACAGACATCGAACGCGCTCTTAGAAAATTGACTCGAGCCAGAAGACCAAGCAGGACCTCTTCGATGACGGTATTCCCGGAGAACTTCAAAATCACCGAGTAGAATTCGGTCGTGGCTTCGACGCGTTGATACGGATCGGCTTTGCGGATGGCGTCGCTAAAGCGATTCAAGGCCGCTTCCAGCTTTGCAACGCCGTCGTCGGTGATGTTTTGAGCGCACAAAGCGACTGCTTCGCATTCAACCAGAGATCTGACGTGATACAGGTCTTCCGCGTGTTTCCAGGAAAGCACTGGAATTTGCGCGCCCCGATGCGGCGTAATCTCACAAAGCCTTTCAGCTTCCAAACCGCGAATTGCTTCTCTGAGAGCGGGCCTGCTCACTCCGAGCGAAGCACATAGCTCTGCCTCAACGAGCCTATCGCCGGGCTTCAGAAGCCCCATGAAAATTGCTTGCTTCAGCTTCGTCTTTACCTCTTCGACGAGTGATTTTGGCATCACTCGCAGCTGGGCAAGCGAAGACTCGAGATCTGGGCTGTTGGCTACCATGTTCCTGGCCGGGTTCGCGGTTACGCGTCCGTCATCTGAATTAAGAAATCAGCCACTTAGAGACTACTTCACCGAGGTTTTTGCGAAACCGTTCCCCGGAGCCTTCTTCAATCACCTTTCCACCGTCGATGACGTAGACGTGGTCGGCAACCTCGATCGCGGCCGCAACTTGCTGGTCGACGAGAAGAATTCCAACGCCTTCAGCGCGCATCAATTTTAGAAAGCCGTATATCGTCGATGACATCGATGGCGATAAACCGACGCTTGGTTCATCGACGAGTGCATACTTGGTCTTTCCGCAAAGGAATCGGCTGAATTCTAGCTGCTTTTGCTGCCCGCCGCTGAGGTCCCCAGCTTTGTCGGTGAGCTTTTCCCGTAAAATCGGAAATGTATCCAGCGCGCGACGTTCGAGGTCGTTGTAACCGACGCCGTCAGCCCACGCGAAAAGCTTGAGATTTTCCGACACTGTCATGTACGGAAAAACAGACGAGTCTTGGGGCAGGTAGCGGATGCCCGACTTGAATCGAGTTGCCATGGAGGCGGCCTCGATTCTGTTTCCATCGAGTTCAATCGTTCCGTTTTGAACAGGGATCGCTCCGTAGATACCCTTCAAAAGCGTCGATTTTCCTACGCCATTTGGGCCGATGATCGACGTGATTTTGCCCGGCTCGATAGTCAGGCTGACGCCCCTGACGATTTCGATATCGCTCAAATAAGCACATACGATTTTGTTAGTGACGAGCACCGCCGCCTCCGAGATAGGATTCGACGACCCGAGGGTCGGTCAGCGCCGCATTGGGAGTGCCGTCCACCAAAACCGCTCCCTGCGCCATGACGATCACTCGGTCCGCATGTTTGCGAACGATCGGAATTTCATGGCTGACCAGGACCACGCCCACTCCGCGTTTTGCGAGGAACTGGATGACGTCGCAAACGACTGTGACCATCATGGGGTTTAGGCCAGCGAACGGCTCGTCCATCAGCAAGAAACTGGCGTCTTGAGCCAGACACATTCCGATTTCGAGTAAGCGACGTTGTCCGCCGGAAAGCTCGGACGCCGATCGGTGCCGCATCTGGTTCAGCTTGGTCAGATCGATGATTTCATCGCATTGCTCGCGAGTCAGAGCGCGCTCGACTGCGGCCGCAGCCAAAACGATATTTTCTTCAATGGTAAGAGAACCGAATATTTTTGTGAGTTGAAATGAGCGGACAAGACCCTTCTTGGTGCGCAATCGTGGTGGCAGTGAATTTAAAACCTCGTCACCAAGCGCAATTGAACCTGTATGGCCTGACAAGGTTCCGGAAATACAATTGAGAAGCGTTGTTTTCCCGGCTCCATTCGGGCCCATGATCGCGGTGATCATGCCGCGATCGATAGAGATCGTTACGTCAGCAAGCGCGGCAACACCTCCAAAATGTAGCGTTACGTTGCGGCATTCGAGTCGAGCGGTCATGTTGATTGTCCGCGGGGAAAAACCCGATTAGTCGCCGAATGGATTTTTGAAAGGATGAGTCCCGTGACTCCCGCGGGAGCGAATTGGCACACGATGAGAATTGCGACGGCTGTTATGCCCATGTGCGTAAACGGGTAATCCCGGAGGACTTCCTGAAGAGCAATTAGAGCTGCCGAACCGATGATTGCGCCGCTCATCGTTCTGACGCCGCCGATAATTCCAATTGCGAGAATGAAAGTCGTCTGGAAAAGCGAACCCATCTGTGGTGTCGCAAGCTGTATATAATGAACGTAGATAGCGCCTCCGAAGCCTGTGAACGCCGACCCTATGACAACGATAATCGTCTTTATGCGCGGCACATTTATTCCGCGGATAGCCGAGATCTCATCGTCGTCGCGAATGGCCTGCACCATCATCCCCGGCATGCCCTTGAGCGCAAAGAGCAGGGCCGTGAGCATGCCGATGAGAGCAACTCCGAAAATGACGGCAATGACTTGCGCCGATGCGCCAGGGTAGAGGGGAGTTGTGCGCAGGCCCGCTTCCCCGCCCGTAATTTCATACTCGTTTGTAATAATGAGACGAAGGATTTCCGCGGCGACAAGCGTCGCGAGCGCATAGTAGTGGCCTTTCAGCTTGCTCGTCGCGAGCGCCAGCAGCAGGCCGAGGATGCCTGCCGAGAGCACACCAAGCCCAACCGCTATCCAAATATTGACGCCAAAATTTGTAGCGACGGCGCATGCATATGCCGAGACCATCACGGTTGCGGCCGGCGCGAGCGAAAACATCCCGCCGTGTCCAGCCTGTAGACTCCAGCCAAGCGTCACAACAGCGTAAAAGAGAAACGCGACCACGATGCTGGCGCCATATGCGCCTCCGACACCGAATGCGCAGGCTATGCCCGCGGCGAGCACAAAGCCGAGCCCGAGAAAATAGTCAGCCTTGAGCTTTTCCAGCCGTCGGCTCTGAATCCAGCTTGGCGCGGGTATCACGTTCAAACCCCTCGTGTCCGCTCGCCAAACAAGCCGTGAGGCTGGACGAATAGAACCACAAGGAGTGTCGCGAAGCCGAACGCATCTTTGTAGGCGGTCGAAACCAGCGCGCCACCGAATGCTTCAATCAACCCCAGCAAAAAACCACCGGCGATCGTGCCGGTAAACGATCCGAAGCCGCCGAGCACGACCACGACGAAGCACTTCAAGACAAAAGCTGCGCCGGCTTCCGGATACACCGCGAAAACCGGCGCAATGAACGCGCCGGCCAAGCCGGCAAGGCCGCATCCCGCCGAAAACGCCAAACGTTCGAATCTTTCGGAATCAACGCCAAGAGTTGAAATGGCATTTGCATTCTGGGACGCTGCTCGCAGCAAACGGCCGATCGGCGTCTTCGCCAGGAAAAAATGCACCGCGATCAATAGCGCGACACACTGGAGAAGACCGGCGAGACGCTCGCTTGAAATGCTGAAAATTTCAGTACGAATGCGGGGCAGGCTCAACGCGGCAGAAACCGAGCGGATATCCGGGCCAAACAGCATGAGTGCAAGGTTGAGGAGAAACATGCCGAGCGCGAACGTTGTGATCAGCTGGTATTCGCCAAGCGACAGGGTGTCGTTACCCGTCAAACTACGGCGGCGAAATACGAGGCCGTGAAAAACGTATGCGATGACGGCCGCTACAACGAAAGCGAACAGCTCGCCTCCGAAAGCGCCGATGTAAGGAATGCCAAGTAAGTAGCAAAACCCGCCGACCATGACGAATTCGCCATGGGCGAAATTGACGACTTTGCTTATTCCGAAGACGAGAGACAGAGCTGTCGCCAGCGCCGCGTAATAGCAGCCAGACACCAATCCACTCAGAAAGACTTCGATGAGATGCTGCATGTCTGCCCGTAGTAGGATGGGCGGAGGCGTTGCCTCCGCCCATATTTGTCTTATTTCCCGGCGAGCTCGGTCGGGAAGACGACCTTCGCTTCCGAGGTCGGCTGTCCTACCTTTTCCATCTGTACAACGACAAACGGAATGTCGGGCCACTGTTGATACAGCGGCTTGTCGGCGAAATAGATCTCGGCGCGGCTTCCGCCAACCTTGATCTTCCGGAGCGAGGCAATCGTATCGGCCTTGCTCTTAGCCTGGCTGTCCTTGAGGGCCATGAGGGCAACCCATGTTGCGTCGAAGCCCTGCAGAGTGAACTTCGTCGTCAACTGACCCGTCCGCTTCTTGTACTCGGCTTGGATCTTGCCGCCGAGTTCAGTCACCGGAATGGCCTTGTGGTCGAGCACGTAACCATACTGGCTCACGCCTGCATTCTTGACCGCATCCCAAAAGCCTTGGTTGTCGGTGTAGCCGCCGATGTCGATCACCTTGGTTTTGGCGGTTGGCGCGAGACCGACTTCGTCTGCTTGGGACGTCGCAAGGAAGCCCTGAGGGGCTGTCATCGCAAGTCCGAGCAGATCCGGCGGATTCTGCTTCACCGCGATCATCTCATCACGCATGTCCCGCGAAGTCTTGTTGATGATCTTGATCGTGACCTGAACGTCCGGCGCCTCACTCTTCAGCTGATCCTGAATCATCTTGGCCTGGCCGGTGCCAAAGTCGGTATTTTCAGCGAGAATGACGAACGTCTTCGCCTTGATCGTCTTGACGAACCCTGTCACCGCAAAGCTGGTTCGGGACGTATAGTTGGACGTCGCGAAGACCTCGGGGAATTTCAGGTTTCTGATGTCATCGGACCAGCAGTTCATCAGAACGGCCGGTGTTTTTCCTTCGTGAGCCAGGCGGGCGATCACGAAGCCTTCCGATGAGTGGTTGCAACCGGCAACCACATCGACGTGATCTTTATTGATGAGCTTCTCCATGGCCGACCGCGCGCCTTCGGGATCGCCCTTGGTGTCTTCGAAGATGAGTTCTACGTCGCGCCCGGCAATCTTGCCGAACTGCGCCTTGAACAGGTCGAGTGCGATTTCGCCGCCGACCTTCGCCTCGCGAGCCCCAATCACGTTACCTGGCGGGCTGAAGGAGTTGGGCCAGCCGACCTTGATCGAATTTTGAGCCAAAGCGGGCATGCCGGTCGCAACACTCAGCGCGACGGCAATCCCCGTGAGCATTTTGCGCATTTTAGTCCCCTGTGCGTTTAGCAATGCCGGCATCTTGTCGTAAGATTGTAAGATTGACAACATGTCAGACAATCAATAACAAAATTTCCTACGTGTTGGGGGAGGGTAATTTGAAACTCCATGTACGCCGCCAGTTCCTTGTCACAGACGAGGTCTTCGAGGTCGCGGGTGAACGAGCTACCCCCCCGCTCTTGAAGCTTTCAGTCGTTGCGGTCATTCAAAATCCGTACGTCGACAAGCGCGTCCAAGATCTATCTCCGATGATCGAAGCGAGCGTGGAACTTGGCCAGGGCATGGCTGCGCGTGCAGCAGATGCGATCAATGGCCGCACGATCGAAAGTTACGGCAAGGGCGGGCTTGTCGGTCTGCGCGGCGAGCAAGAACACGCCAACGCACTCCTCACAACGGCGTTCGCCGATCCGTTCCGTAAGGTGATCGGCCAAGCGCCGGCATGGATTTCGTCATTTACAAAAGTCGCCAGTCCGGGCGAGGCCATAGACGTGCCGGTCAACAATGTGCACGACGTCTACGTGCGCTCGCATTATGACGGAGTGTCGTTAGCCCTGCCGGGAGTCCCGCTGCCAGACGAGGTGGCTGTCATTTTCTGCATGGTTACGCGCGGTCGCGTCGGCGCACGGGTGGGTGGCCTCAGCCACGCGGAAGCGGTCAAACGTGCGAGTAAGTCCTAGCACGCAATCTTAGGAGCGAAGTGTGAAGCTCGCTATCGTAAACCTAGGCGCGGTTGTCAGTGGGCTGACCAAAGACAAGGCTCTGAATGCGGACACCATTCTCGTCGAAAACGAAAAGATTTCCCGCGTCGGCACGGCAACGCCGGCAGAAGTGAATGGCTGCGACGTTGTCATCGACGCAGCGGGCTCGATTGCAATTCCAGGTCTCATCGACTCGCACGTCCACATTACCTTCGGCGACTACACACCGCGGCAGAAAACCGTCGGCTATTTGGAGAGTTACACCCACGGCGGCGTGACGAGCGCAATCAGCGCGTCCGAAGTTCACGTTCCAGGGCGCCCAAAAGATCCTGCGGGTGTGAAAGCTCTGGCGATTGCGGCTCGGAAATCTTTTGAAAATCTCAGGCCCGGCGGCATGAAAGTGTACGCCGGTTCAGTGATTCTGGAGCCTGGCCTGACGGATCAGGACTTTAAAGAGATGGCCGCGCAGGGGGTACACCTTGCGAAGGCTGGGTTTGGGGCGTTTGCAACGCCGCATGAATACAAGCCGCTCGTTGCTCAGGCAAAAGCAGCAAAGATGATCACGATGATGCACACTGGCGCTGCATCAATTCCCGGATCATCCGGGATCTGGGCAGAGCACGTGTTGTCGGTCGATCCGGACGTGTCATTCCACGTCAATGGTGGCCCGGTGGCCATGCCGAACGCAGATTTCAAGCGCGTCGTTGAGGAATCAACCGTCGCGCTTCAACTGTGTACTGCCGGTAACCTCAGGACGGCGTTGCTTGTGACCGAACTTGCTCTGGCCGCCAACGCCTTCGATCGGGTTCTCATTGCAACCGATACGCCAACCGGAAGCGGGATCATGCCTCTCGGCATGCTCTATACGATTTCTCACCTCTGCAGCCTTGGAAGCAAGATCGATCCAGAATTGGCAATCGCCGCGGCGACCGGCAATAACGCACGTGTTTTCAAGCTGAACAGTGGAGTGCTCGCACCGGGCAAAGACGCCGACATCGTGCTGATCGACGCATGTGAAGGCGGCTCTCAAGATAACGCATTTGACGCATTCAGGAATGGCGACATTGCCGGCGTCGGCGCCGTCGTGACTGCGGGTGTTCCCCGGTTCGTCGGAAAAAGCCGGAATACACCACCCACCAAGAAGCGCATTCGTGTTGCGCGATCGAATGTGGTCCAAACCTTTAGTGGTGATGGACATTAGGCAAAGACGGGATGCATGGCGGTGAGTAACGTCAGACCATACGCTGAGCTTCGCGAGAGCATGCAGCGGCGAGATCGGTCCTTGCGTGACAAGGTCATGTCACTCGAGGCTGCGGCAGAGCTCGTCCCCGATGGGGCTGCATTGGGCGTCGGTGGCTCGGTGATCTCGCGAACACCGATGGCGATGATCTGGCAATTGATCAGGGCCAAACGGAAAGACCTCGTCGTTTCGCGCAGCATGATGTCGACTGACGGAGACTGGATCCTGGGCTCCGGCCTTAGCCGTCACATCATTACGAGCTGGTGCGCGCAGGGCATCATGTGGGGCCTGTCGAAAGTCGAGCGGCACCATTTGGAAAGCAAGAAGGCCTTCTTCGAGGAATGGAGCCACCTGGCAATGGGCATGCGTTTCAAGGCGGGCTCCATGGCGCTTCCGTTTCTGCCGATGCGGCCGCTGCTGGGTTCGGATTTTGAAAAGCTGCAAGATGCCAACATCAAGAAGATGCAGTGCCCGTTCACGGGGGAGCAGCTTGTCCTCGTGCCGGCGCTCAATCCGGATGTCGCGATCATTCACGTGCAGCGCTGCGACAAGTACGGCAACTGTCAAATCGACGGTTTCCCGTTCATGGATCCGGAACTGGCGCTCGCGGCGGACAGGGTCATCATTACCACTGAGCGGATCGTATCGGACGAGCAGATCCGGCGCTCACCCGACCAAACGAAAATTCCTTTCTTCTGCGTCGAGGCGGTGGTGGAAGTCCCATACGGCAGCGCGCCTCACGAATGTTACGGCTTGTACGAGCCGATGCTCGAGCATGTCTCAAGGTACGTGGAGCAGGTGAATGCATCGCCGGTCGAGGGGATGCAGCGCTTCATCGACGAATACATCCATGCCCCGGATAGCTGGAATGATTTTCTCATGAAGGTGGGGATGCACGAGGTGTTCGATGCCTCGCTGAAGGGCCGGAGCACCTACAATGGCTAGCCCGTCGAATTATACCGCGGCTGAACTATTGGCGGTTCTCAGCGCCCGTGCGCTTAAAAACGGCCAAGTGGTGTTTGCGGGTGTAGGCACTCCGTTGTTGGCGGCTTCTCTCGCTCAAAAACTTGATTGCCCGGACCTTACGATTCTGTTCGAGGGCGGTGTGGTGGGCGCCTATATCGAGCCGGGAAAGTTGCCGCCCTCGACGAATGATCAGCGGTGCGCCCGGCGTTCAAACATGGTTCTGGCCAGCTCCGACGTGATGCTCATGATGCAGCGAGGATACGTCGATGTTGGATTTCTGGGCGGTGCGCAGATCGACCAATACGGCAACCTCAATTCTTCATTTATCGGCGACTTCTCAAACCCCAAAATCCGACTTCCGGGATCGGGTGGCGCGAACGACATCGCCAGTTTGACCAACTACATCGTTTCTATTCGACATGAGAAGCGGCGCTTCGTTGAGAAGGTCGATTTCATCACCACCCCCGGCTTTGTCCGCGGCGGCACGTCCCGCTCCGACAGCGGGCTACCGTTTGGTGGTTGCTACAGAGTGATCACGGATTTGGGCGTGTTCGGCTTTGACGAGAAGAGCCGCCGCATGAAAGTGCTGGCGTTGAATCCCGGAGCGACCCTGGAGCAAATTCGGGACAACACAGGGTTCGACCTTCTCGTTGCCGACAAGCTTGAGACGACGGCACCGGCGACCGATCGAGAGCTCGCAATCTTGCGCGAACTCGATCCGGAACGAATATTCACGTCATAGGTGGAATTCTCGTGCCCCTGTTTTATGAAGACTATGAAAGCCTGGAAATCGGTCATACGTGGCAGACTCCGTCACGAACGATCACGCAGGCGGAGGTCAGTAATTTCGCTGCCGTCACGGGTGATACAAATCCGATCCACGTCGACCTGGAGTACGCGAACAAAAGCAGTTACGGCGGCCCCGTCGTTCATGGATATCTTACGATTTCGATCGCGGCTGGCCTCGTGTATCAGCTCGGATTGGACAAGATCTCTTCGCACGCGATTCTGAGTACCGGCTGGAAGCTCACGAAGGCTGTCCAGTGCGGCGACGCGATCCATGTGAAGCTCAGCTTGGTCTCGCACCGATCATCGAAGTCACAACCCCAGTACGGAATCATTACCCGCCGCTATACGGTCCTCAATCAACAGGAAGAGACTGTGGCGCTTGGTGAAGTGACGATGCTAATTCTGCGGCGAGGCGCGCGGCCGAACTAAAAGCTCTGTGACAAATATGAACGAATCTGAATTTTCAGGGAGATAATGCGATGGCACTGAAACGTAACCGGATCGCCCTTCTCGTTCCGTCATCCAATCACACGATGGAAAACGACCTGCATTGGGCGTTGCCGAAGGACAGGTACACCATCCACACCGATCGCATGTATCTTGTCGAAACGACGAGGGACGCCGAGATCGCGATGATCGAGAAGTATGCCAAGCCCGCCACCAAGGACTTGGCAACGACGCAGCCCGACCTGTTTGTGTTTGGCTGCACTTCGGCAGGATCGCTGTTTGGCTTGGACTTCGATACGAAGTTCTGTAACGAGCTCGGGGAAATTTGCGGTTGTCCCGCGCTCGGCGTCATTAACGCTGCTTCGCAAGCACTGTCCCGTGCCGGCTCGAAGCGCGTCGCACTCATCACGCCTTATAATGATGATCTGACAAACTCGGTCGCGAAGGCTCTGACTGCGCCCGGCCGGGAAGTCGTGGCCTCGGCCGGCGTGGGAATCACCGTCAACATTGAGTTGTCTAATCCGACGCCGGACGACATCGTCAGGTTCGCAAAGGACAAACTCAAGGGGCATTCGTTCGATACGTTGTTTGTATCGTGCACCAATTTCCGCGCGCTGGAAGCCAAGAGCATGCTTGAGAAAGAGTTCGGCACCACCGTCATCACAAGCAACAGCGCCGTCATCGATGCGATCGAGCGGAAATTCGAAAGCAAGCGCCTGGAAGCGGCGGAATAGCGAAATGCTGAAGTCAGGCCGGCCAGTGCGGCCGGCCTGCTTTCGGTCTACGGCGCTTAGTGGTGATCCGGTTCGTGGAAGTGCGTGTAGGTCATGAGTGAACGGTTGACGTCCCGGCTACGCGCACTTCTCGCTCGTCCCGAGCCCCTCGTCATGCCACTCGCCTATGACGCGGTCAGCGCGCGAATTATCGAGCTTGCCGGATTCGAGGCTGCTGGCACGTCAGGAAGCAACATTGCCGCCAGCCTACTTGGCGTCCCTGATATTGCGCTGACGACATTGACGGAAATGACGAACCAAAATCGAAACATCGTCAATGCCGTCAAGATCCCAATCATCGCCGATGCCGACAATGGTTTTGGAAAGGCACTGAATGTCCGCCGCGCGGTCCAGGAGTATGAAACCGCGGGCCTCGCCGGGATGTTCTTCGAGGATCAAGTCCACCCAAAGCGGTGTGGTCACTACCCCAATACACAAGTTATCTCGTCCGACGAGATGATCTCGAAGGTTCGGGCCGCTGTTGAAGGGCGTCGCGATCCGGATTTCGTGCTCGTCGCGCGGACCGACGCGCTTTCAAGCCTCGGATTCGAGGAGGCAGTTACCCGCGGCAATCTATATGCCGAAGCCGGCGCGGACGTGATTTTCGTCGAAGCGATGCGCTCGAAAGAGGAAATTCTCGATCTGCCGAAGCGCATCAAAGCGCCGCTGCTAATCAATTTAGTTGAGGGCGGAAAGACGCCGATCCTTGACGCCAAGGCGCTTCAAGCGGCGGGGTACCGGGTCATCTTCTATCCCGACATGGCGATGACCGCCGCGGTCTACGCCATGCAGAAGGCGATGACTGCGCTACGGCGCGACGGGACAAGCGCCAACATCCAGGACCAGTTGATTGGATTCGACCCACTCCAGGAGTTGCTCAGGTTCTCGGAATTCGAACGCTTGCAGCAGCGATATGACGATGTGGCGCAAGGGAAGCGACCGAAGAACTAAGCGACGGAGGTGTGGGTGGATATCGGTGTCGACGTTGGCGGGACATTCACGGATCTGATTGCGATCGATTCAGATGGTTCAGTGCACCTTGCGAAAGTCCCGAGCACGACGGCCGACCAATCGATCGGATTCATGGCGGGTCTTGCCGAGATCGGCGTCGACCTCGGTGGCGTTCGTTCGTTAGTCCACGGAAGCACCGTAGCCATCAATGCTCTTCTTGAACGCAAAGGGGCGGCGATTGCGCTTGTCACGACGCGCGGGTTTCGTGATGTGCTCGAATTACGACGGCGCGACCGGCCGCATGCGTTCGGCCTGAGAGTGCAGTACCAGCCGCTTGTGCCGCGCGAGCGTCGTTTTGAAATTGCCGCACGTCTTGATGGCGATGGTGGCGTGCTTGTCGATTCGACCGACCAGGAAATCAAAGACGTTACCGATCTAGCGGTAAAGAGCGGGGCCGAAGCGCTGGTCGTTGTGCTTTTCAACGGTCACCGCAACCCGACCTTTGAAAAGCAAGTTGCCGATCGCTTTGTCGCGGCTGGGTGGCCAGCCAACCGCATCACGGCGGCCAGCGACGTCAGCCAGGAAATCCGCGAGTTCGAGCGTAGTTCGACGGTTGCCATCAGTGCGTACGTCCAGCCGGCGATGTCGCGTTATCTCGAGAATCTCGGAGCCAGGCTGTCTGACTCCGGCTTTGACAAGACGCTGTTGGTTTCACAGTCGAACGGCGGGGCGATCGATTGGCGGGAATGTGCGCGCATCCCCGTCAACAGCATCATGTCGGGTCCGTCGGCGGGAGCGATCGCCTGCGCGCACATCGCCAGGGAGGCCGGCTTCGAGAACGCGATCGCGTGCGACATCGGCGGCACGAGTTGCGACATCACGCTGGTGATCGATGGGCTCCCAGCCATGCGGCGCGAGGCCGAGCTAGATTTTGGCTTGCCGATCCGGCGGCCGATGGTCGACGTCACCTCGATCGCGGCCGGCGGTGGGAGTATTGCCGAGCTTGATGGGGGCGGAATTCTTCGCGTCGGGCCGCGGAGCGCCGGATCGCGTCCAGGCCCCGCATGTTACGGTTTTGGCGGTCAGTTCGCGACGACGACGGACGCGCAGCTCGTGCTCGGCCGGCTGGCGCAATCAATGGCGCTCGGCACCGATGGCAGCTTTCACCTCGATCCGGCCAAGGCTGGGGCCGTTGTTGAAGCGAACGTCGCCAAGCCGCTCGGCTTGACCCTCGCACAAGGCGCTACGGCAATTATCCGCGTCACTGAACAAAATATCGCATCCGCGGTGCGCCGGCTTTCGACAGAGCGTGGTTACGATCCTCGCAAGTTCGCCCTGGTGATGTTTGGCGGCGCCGGGCCGACTTACATTTGCAGCTTGATGCGAATGCTTTCGATGCCGGCGGCGCTGATACCACCTTATCCGGGTGCGACCTCGGCGGTCGGGTGCCTGCTGTGCGATCTTCGGCTCGATTTCATCCAGAGTTTCAACGACCCGCTTACCGGATCTGCGATGGCGAAAGTCACGCAGACTTGGTCGGAACAAGAAGCGACTGCGCGTGAGCGCATCACCAAGGCAAATGTCGTCGTCGACGATATCCTCGTGTCGCGCTCCATTTACTGCTGCTACGAGGGCCAGTCGCACTCGCTCGAAATTACGGTGGCGACACGCGAACTCGATGCAAACGAGCTCCGCTCGCAGTTTGAAGCCGTTTATCTGGAGCGATTTGGCCGCACGCTCGATAAATTCCGTGTCCTGATCACGGGCGTGCAGACAATTTGCCAGGGCATTCGCAAACGTCGCGAATTGCCGCGCTATTCTGGCAAGGTCGGCCCAGTGTCAGAACCGCGCAAAGTCTGGGCTGGTCAGGAATGGTGCACCGCGCGCATCGTTCATCGCGCGTCGCTGGCAAGCGGACAGAAAATCGAAGGCCCGGCGATCATCGAACAATCCGATACGACGAGCTGGATCGAGCCCGGGTTCATCGTCGAAGTGCTTCCCAGTGGCACGCTTCTCGTCAGAAGTCCTGAGCAATGATTGATCCCACCACTCTCGCAGTCGTTCGTGGCGCGTTGCAGGAAATCTCGAACGAGATGGACGCCGCCTTTTACACCACGGCGTTTTCACCGATTATTGCCGAAGGCAAAGACATCGCCAGCGGCATTTATCATCCGACAACCGGTGAAGTGATCGCGCAAGGTGCGCAGAGCCTGCCGCTTTTCGTGACCGTGATGCAGCATACGGTTCAGAACGTCCTCGCTGCGATCCGTGACCGCCGCGAGTTCGAACCTGGAGACATCTATATCGTCAACAACCCCTACCAAGGCGGCACCCATCTCATGGATGTGAAGATGGTGATGCCTTACTTCGTCGACGGGAAATTGTTTGCACTTCTTGCCAATACAGGGCACTGGCCGGATATCGGCGGATCCGTGCCCGGCGGGTTTCACACCAGCGCGACTGAAATCTATCAAGAGGGGCTCAATCTCACGCCGGTCCGGCTCTATCGAGCCGGCGTCCTCGATGACGAATTACTCGATTTCATTCTGCAGAATGTGCGCGTTCCTGACGCGCGGGTGGGTGACGTCCATGCGCAAGTTGCAGCGCTTCACGTCGGCGCCAAGCGTCTCGATGATCTGTTCAAGCAGTTCGCCCCCGATGTCGTGGCGGGCTGCTTTGACGAGATTTTTCACCGCTCCGAAGCGGTGATGCGCCGTCATATCGGGCAGATCCCCAAAGGCGTTTATCGGTATACCGATTATATGGACAGTGACGGAATTGGTCCGGATCCGCTGACCATCGAATTGGAAATGACTGTCGGTGACGACGAGGTCACTCTGGACTTCAGCCGCAGTTCGCCGCCATGCAACGGGCCGCTCAATTCGGTTTGGAGCTCGACTGTCTCGGCCTGTCACGTTGCGCTCAAGCACATTTTCCTGGATGTCCCGATCAACGCCGGCGCTTTCCGGCCGATTAAGATCATTGCTCCGCACACGACTTTTTTGAATGCCTTGCATCCCAAGCCGACATCTGGGTGCACCGCAGAGGTGTCCCAACGCATCATCGACACGATCTTCGGCGCGCTGGCGCAAGCCATTCCGGGCGAGGTGACAGCCGGCTCATTCTCGACGACCAACAATCTTACAATCGGGGGAACAGACCCCATCGTCGGACCCTATGTCCTGTATCTTTATTTCGGCGGCGGATACGGCGCCTCACTGCTCGGTGATGGAATCTCGAATGGTTGCTCGCTGCACAGCACTGCGCGCATGACGCCGATGGAGGTCTACGAACAGCGCTATCCCTACCGGGTCCACCATTTCCAGCTTCATCACGCGTCGGCGGGGCGCGGAAAATATCGCGGCGGCTTTGGCGTCGATATTGCAATTGAGCTTTTGCGGGGTGAGGCGGTCATTGCCTTGCTCGGCGATCGCGGCAAGTTCGCGCCAAACGGACTGCTCGGCGGCGACGATGCCACTGGCACCAAAGTCTCCATACATCGCAAGAGTGGCGAGGTCTTCATCCCTCCACATCTTACCAAGGGCAATAACATTCCTCTGTTCGCGGGCGATATCCTGCGCGTCCGAACGCCGGGCGGTGCCGGGTATGGACCGCTCTCGGAAAGGTCCAAGCCCGATATCGAAGCGGACACGCGCGCGGGTTATTACGCTCCACATTCCGATCAGGCCTTCGCCGGCCCGGCGGAAACCTAGTCGTGCGACACTAGAAAATTGTACTGCTTGAGAATGATACAATATTAGTTTAACGTAAAATTGTAATAGTCCAATAAGTACGACAAGAAAGACAGTTATAGGAGCGATCGACTCATGGTGTCCGTTGCGAATGCCGCGCTCGTCAACAATGAGCCTTACACGCCAGGTTTGTCTGTCGACTATATCGTCAAGAACTTCGGTATTGCCGCGGCAGACGTCGCGAAGTTGGGCTCGGCGGAGAATCCTTTCGGGCCTTCTCCAAAGGCACTCGCCGCCGTCGAAACGGGGCGTGCAAAGATCGACATCTATCCGGAATGGACGTCGCGAACGCTCCGCACGGCGATCGGAGAGAAGTATGGCTTCGAGGCCGACTGCGTCGTCTGCGGATCGGGCGAAACTGAAGTGATCTCGTTCATCCTGCGGGCATTTGCGGGTGAAGACGACAAGATCCTGATGTATGAGCCGTGCTTTCCGATCTATCACATGTTTTCGGAAAACGAGGGTCGTGTGGCGGTAGGCGTTCCGACCGGCCCGGACTTCGATCTCGTCATCGACAAATACATCGCTAAATTGAAGGACGTTTCCCCGAAGATTGCCTTTCTCACCAATCCTCACAGCCCGAGCGGCAGATTGATGACGGAGAAGGAAATCCGCGCTGTATGCGAAGCCGCGGGTGACGAGATACTCGTCGTTCTCGACGAGGCCTACATCCACTTTACCCAGACGGCGGGATCGATGAATCTGACCCGCGAATATAAAAACCTCATCGTTCTTCGTACCTTTTCCAAGGCGTTCGGATTGGCGGGCTTGCGTCTGGGGTTTGGCATTTCAGCCAACAAGGACATCATTGAACCGTTGCTGAGGATAAAGCCGACTTGGAATCTTGGGCATATGCAGGTTGAAGCGGGGATCGCGGCGGTCAATGACGACGAGCACGTCAACCGCACGGTTGCGATGATCGTCGAAAACCGTGACTACGTGACCAAGCAGCTTTCCGGGCTGAACCGCTTTAGGATGGTCCCAAATTCCCGGAGCAACTTCTTCCTCATCGAAGTGCTGGATCCCGATCTCGATTCAACGAAGGTTTTCGACGAGCTGCTGAAGCGTGGGGTGATCGTCAAGGACGGGTCCGTGTCTTTCAGGGGGCTCGGAAAACGGTATCTGCGGAGCGATGTCAGCCACAAGAAGCACATGGATCGGCTGGTCTGGGCGCTTAAGGAGATCGATTCCGGCAAGTAGTCGGGGCAATCCGAAGTCATGACCAAGAGCACAGCTCTGCTCGGCATTGATGTCGGTGGCACATTCACCGATGCGATCGCTATTGATGCCGAAAGTGGGACATTGCTGGCGGCCTTTAAGCTGCCGTCGACCCCGGCCGACCCTGCGGCAGCGGTGGTTACCGCCGTGGACAGAATCGCGGAGGGTATTTCTGTCGCCGGTGCAGTCGTTTGCCACGGCACCACTGTCGGTACGAATACGCTGATCGAGCGCAAAGGTGCGTGTACAGCGCTGTTAGCCACAGCGGGCTTCACAGATGTTGTGGCGCTTCGAAGACAGGACAGACCGATCCTCTACGGATTTAATGTCCGAATTTCAGAACCGCTCGTTCCGTCGGAGCGTCGGATCGGCGTCCAGGAAAGGATCGGCGCGGATGGAGAAATCGTCGCGTCACTAAGGGCCGACGGGCTCGTAGAGAAGCTTTCGCAGGCAGGAGTGGAATCGATCGCCATCAGCTTTCTGCATTCCTACGTTAACGACAAGCATGAGCAAGACGTTTGCGCTGCTTTGCAGGCGGCGATGCCTTCGGTCTTCATCACCAGATCCAGCGATGTGTGCCCCGAATTTCGTGAATACGAACGGACCAGCACAGCTGTGGTCAACGCCTACATTGGGCCTTCCGTCAGCAAGTATGTGACGGAACTCGACGCGGCGCTAACCGCCAGAGGGGTCGCCCGGCTGATGATCGTGAAATCCAATGGCGGGCTGACATCTCCCCAAAACGCGTCACGATATCCCGTCCATCTGATCGAATCGGGTCCTGCCGCCCAGCTGACAGCGGCCGCCGCTTTCGCCAATGCGACAGGTCGTCAGAATCTCGTGGCTTTCGACATGGGCGGAACAACGGCCAAGGCCGGCGTCATCCGCGATGGCGAACCGGAGATGATCTCGGAATTCTATGCGGACCGGCTCCTTTCCAGCACAGTGGGATCCGAAGCTTGGAATTCACGTGACTTGAAGTCGCG
>JADMIO010841975.1_pt1 | contig 47697 bp, 59 predicted proteins | sample 8958161 | NCBI WGS metagenome assembly JADMIO01 (sample SAMN16585339, study PRJNA669376) | soil metagenome | isolation source: Crop rotation soil | place: USA: Cullars Rotation, Alabama | collected 2011
CTTTCCCCTCTGTTTTTGTCCGTGGAATGAACAATGGAAGTCCGAGCTCATCGCTAATAACTTCGTATAGCATACATTATACGAAGTTATATTCGATGCGGCCGATCTAGCAGAAAGTCAAAAGCCTCCGACCGGAGGCTTTTAACTTCTGTCACCTAGGTTACGCCCCGCCCTGCCACTCATCGCAGTACTGTTGTAATTCATTAAGCATTCTGCCGACATGGAAGCCATCACAAACGGCATGATGAACCTGAATCGCCAGCGGCATCAGCACCTTGTCGCCTTGCGTATAATATTTGCCCATGGTGAAAACGGGGGCGAAGAAGTTGTCCATATTGGCCACGTTTAAATCAAAACTGGTGAAACTCACCCAGGGATTGGCTGAGACGAAAAACATATTCTCAATAAACCCTTTAGGGAAATAGGCCAGGTTTTCACCGTAACACGCCACATCTTGCGAATATATGTGTAGAAACTGCCGGAAATCGTCGTGGTATTCACTCCAGAGCGATGAAAACGTTTCAGTTTGCTCATGGAAAACGGTGTAACAAGGGTGAACACTATCCCATATCACCAGCTCACCGTCTTTCATTGCCATACGAAATTCCGGATGAGCATTCATCAGGCGGGCAAGAATGTGAATAAAGGCCGGATAAAACTTGTGCTTATTTTTCTTTACGGTCTTTAAAAAGGCCGTAATATCCAGCTGAACGGTCTGGTTATAGGTACATTGAGCAACTGACTGAAATGCCTCAAAATGTTCTTTACGATGCCATTGGGATATATCAACGGTGGTATATCCAGTGATTTTTTTCTCCATTTTAGCTTCCTTAGCTCCTGAAAATCTCGATAACTCAAAAAATACGCCCGGTAGTGATCTTATTTCATTATGGTGAAAGTTGGAACCTCTTACGTGCCGATCAGATTAAAACGAAAGGCCCAGTCTTTCGACTGAGCCTTTCGTTTTATTTGACCATGTTGGTATGATTTAAATTAATACGACTCACTATAGGGTCAGTGCGGCCGCGACTTCAAGTCACGTGAATTCCAAGCTTCGGATCCCACTGTGCTGGAAAGGGGACGGCCGTCGAGTTCGAGATCGAGCGCGGCGTGATTGCGGAAATCCGTGAGCGTGAGTCGCGAGACGAAGAGTTGATGCATTGCGTGCTCCCCCGTTCACGGGGGAGCTGTCAGCGCGCGCGAACAAAGTTCGCGGGCGATGACTGAGGGGGCGGCGCTGCCCCCTACGTCTCGCGCCTTCGGCGCGATCCACTTCCCCCGCAAAGCGGGGGAAGAAAAGGCCGCGCATCGCATCATGGATGATGCTCCCGAGCCAGCGGGCCAATCACCTCGATGCGATCCGTGGCGACGCCGCCCTGCCACCCTGCGGGCACTTGCGCGAACGTGGCCGCATCGTCGACGCCGCCGACGCCGGGCGTTTCGCCTTTGCGGATCGCATCGACGATGATGACTTCGGTGTTGGCGCTTTGCATGCGGTCGAGAAACCGGTTCGGCCAACCCCACGCGACCCAACCGTAATTCACCGGTACGAAGATGATGGTGTTGCGGCATGGCGCGCCGACGCGGCCGAACCAGCCGGTGAGCATGTAGCTCTTCGCGCACTCCATCATGCCATGACGACTTAGGACGCGAAGCTCGGGACGCAACTCGTGCAGGCGCTCGGCCGGGCGTGCACCATAGAACGCGAGGCGCGCTATGTTGGCGTTCGGCGTGGCGTCGAGATAAGCGGCGAGCAATTCCGCTTCGTGCGGATCGTTGCCTTTGAAGTTGATCAGAAACTTGTTGTCTGGAAACGCGGCCAGCACATCGCGCAGGCTCGGCATCAGCCCGACGCCCTGCCCGCGGAACGGAAACGTGCGCCCACCGTCGGCGGTGTAGCCGTAGCCGACATCGAGCGTGCGCAGTTCGGCCATCGTGTGCGTGCGCGTGACGCCGTGGCCGTTGGTGCGGCAATCCACGGTCCAATCGTGGAAGATGGCGAAATCACCGTCGGTGGTCGGGTGGATGTCGATTTCGACGCGATCGGCGCCGGCTTCGAACGCCGCGCGCATCGAGGGGATGGTGTTTTCGAGAAATGGCGTGGTGGGCGCGAAGATGCGCGTCGCGGTACAATCGTCGCGGCCGAGATTCTCGCGTGAGAAATCCTGGTGCACGCCGCGATGCGAGAGCAGCGTCAACTGCCCGCTTGGGTGCGCCAAAAAACTCGCGTTGAAGAAAAACAGCGCCGCGCCGATCGCTACCAGCGCGCCGCCGACAATGTACCGCTTTCGCATGAACGCTCCGGCTTAGACCCGCAGCGGCATCAGCACGTAGAGCGCTTTGTCGTCCGCCTCGTCGCGCACCAAAGTCGGCGAACCGGAATCGGCCAGTTCGAACAGCGCCTGCTCGCCCTGAATTTGCGCGGCCACGTCGAGCAGATAGCGCGCGTTGAAGCCGATCTCGAGCGCTTCGTCGCTGTAATCTGCGCCGACTTCCTCGGTGGCGACGCCGGCGTCAGGGTTGTTCACGGTGAGCGTGACTTTGTCGTTTTGGATCGCCAGGCGCACGGAGCGCGAGCGCTCGGCTGAGACGGTGGCGACGCGGTCGACCGCTTCGGAGAATTCCTTGTTGTCGAGCTTCAGCCGCTTGGAATTGTTCTTCGGAATGACGCGCGCGTATTCCGGGAACGAACCGTCGATCAGCTTCGAGGTCAGCACCGCGTCGCCCAGCGCAAAGCGGATTTTCTGCGACGACACCGACACTTCGACGAGATCGGCGGCGTCATCGAGCAAGCGCTTCAGCTCGTTGATGGTTTTGCGCGGCACGATCACGCCCGGCATGCCTTGCGCGCCCTTTGGCGCCGTTTCATCGGCGAGCGCGAGGCGATGGCCATCGGTGGCGACGCCTCGGAGCACGGCCGAGCCGTTCTGCTGCACGGTGTGGAAGAAGATGCCGTTCAGATAATAGCGCGTCTCTTCCGTCGAGATCGCGAAGCGCGTCTTGTCGATCAGGCGCGCGAGTTCGGTCGGGCCGATCTCGAAGCGCGTCTCGAAGCCGTCCGACGGCATCGAGGGAAAATCGCCGTGCGGCAGGATCGGCAGATGCAGGCGCGACTTGCCGGCGGAAATGAACAGCCGCGGATCGTCGCCCGACATGTCGAGCTTCACCGCGGCGTTGTCCGGCAGCTTGCGCACGAAATCGTAGAGGTAGCTCGCGGGCGCGGTGGTCGCCCCTGCCCGCTCGATCTCGGCGGGCGCCGATTCTGAGATCTCGATGTCGAGGTCTGTCGCGGTCAGCCGCAGCGTGTCGCCCTGCGCCGACAACAGCACGTTGGACAAAATCGGGATCGTGTTGCGCCGTTCGACGACGCTTTGCACGTGGTTGAGCGCCTTTAGGAGCGCGGAGCGCTCGATCGTCAGCCGCATCGCAACATCCTGAGCCTCGGTCCGTTCGGGACCGCCACCTTTAGGTCCGCGGACGCCCTGAGTCGGGCGCCCGCGGGGGTCGGGAACGTAGCAGAAGCACGCTTGGGCCCAAGCTTTTTGTGTGCATTTCGCAGGCGAATCGGGCCTGCTACGGCTCGCGCCGGATGAGACGGACCAGGGTGTCGATTTCCTGCCGCAGCTTGAGGTCGGTCTCGAGCAGCGCGGCGATCCTATCGCGCGCGTACATGATCGTAGTGTGGTCGAACCCTCCGAACCGGTGGCCGATATCCGGCAGCGACGCTGACGTCATCTTGGTGCAGAGGAACATCGCGACCTGCCTAGGACGCGCGATGGCGTGACGGCGCGTGCGCTCCAGCAGTTGCTGCACGGTCATGTTGTAGTATCGCGCAACCACCTTGAGCACGAGGTGGACGGTGATCCGGCGCTCGGCGGCGTCGGAGAGTTTGCCTTGCAGGGCAGTGGCGGCCGCTTCCATGCTCACCTCGTTCCCTCCATTTATTTTGGCTTCGATGACAAGCTGGCTGATGGCGCCGTCGAGCTCGCGGCCGGTGACGTGCATCCGGTCCGCGATCAGGTCGAGTGCGGCCGGCGCGACCGCAAAGCCGGGCGAAACGCTCGCGTAGTGTTTCACCCGCATTTCCAGGATTTTGCGGCGCAGATCGACGCCGGGCTCGAGAATTTCCGCCGCCGTCGCGCCTTTGAGTTTCGCGCGCAAAGTATCGTCGAGCCCGTGCAGGCCTTCCGCGCCGTGATTCGCGGCGAGAACGACTTGTCCGCCGGCGCGCGTGATGCCGGCCATGGTGTCGAACGCCTCTTCTTCCGTGGCCTTTTTTCCGCAGACGCGATGGAAGTCGTCGATCAAAAGGAGATCGAATGCGCGCACAGCTTCCTTGAAGCCCTGCGAATCGCGTTTCTTGTGCAGCGCGGATTGGAATTCCTCCAGGAACTCCTGGCCGGTCATCAGCTTTACTTTGCGCTCAGGCGTCCGGATCGCCGCTTCATGCGCGATCGAGTGAAGCAAATGCGTTTTGCCGCAGCCGGGCGCTGAATGCAGCAGCGAGATCGTGAAAGCGCGCCCAGCGCCGGTGGCGATCATCTGCGCGACGGTGAAGGCGCGGAAGTTCGACTGGTCCACGCAGAAGGTGTCGAACGTGTAGGACAACGGATGCGGCGCGGCCGGCGTGGGCGCCTCGGCCTGCTCGGCGGCGATCTGGGCGCGGACTTCCTCGGGAATTTCCTGTTCCAGCAGGATCTCGACGTGCCCGATGGACGGCTCATAGGCCCGCATGCGGGCTTCGAGGCGATGCAGGGCCTGCTGGCGTAACCGCTGCTGAGCGACCGCCGAGCCTGCCTTGAACAGGAGCAGACCCTTCCAGTCCGCGGTTACGAGGCGCAAAGGCTCCACGTAACTGCGGAAGAAGTCCGCGCCGAATTCCGTCAGCAGCTCCTTGCGCACCTTCTCATAGGCGCGCGCGGCGCTCTCGCCCTTATCCATCAGCACCCCCCGGTGGTTGGTTGTGATTCAGCCGGCCCCTGCCGGACGCACTTCTCCCGTCGGGTCCAAAATGCTCTTTTGGACCGCCCCTTCGCGCCTGAGTGCTTCGGGACTTTTCAACCGGACGCTGAAGCGCGCCGAACGCCTCCACATTGCGCTCATCGTTGCTCAGGTCAACAACCAAAAAGTAGTATGACGCTTTCGTGGAAGAGAATTAACCAGAGAAAATTCTCTGTGAAATCAAGATAAAAACACGCTAGTCGCGGGAATTACTCGATTTTTTATTTGTCCGTGTGCGGATGAAAAACGGGCGCTTTGCAGCGCCCGCCACCGGTATCAAAATCTGTGGAAAACTTGTCCGTACGCGGAGGAAAAAGCAGCCTCAGGCGCGCTTCTTCGTGCCGGCCAGCTGCTTCACGCGCTGGGTCAATCTCGACACCTTCCGCGAGGCTGTATTCTTCTGAACGACACCCTTGGATACCGCACGCATGGTATCCGACTCGGCCTGGCGAAGGGCTTCAGTGGCCGCTTTCGCGTCGCCGGCGGCAACGGCGTCCTCGACCTTGCTCCAGGAGCTGCGAACCCGACTGCGGCGCGCTTTGTTCACGGCGGTGCGCCGTTTGATGACGCGGTCGGCCTTCTTCGCGGACGAGGTATTCGCCATGACTTCCTGGGTTCTCTGCAAGTTGTTTCGAGGACGAAGCGCGCGGCTATAGCGCCCGCTTGGGCCGTCGTCAAATCTTCAACGATTCTCGAATTTCGGCGGCCTTTTTCCGATGAAAGCGGCCATCCCTTCCTTCTGATCGTGAGTCGCAAACAGGCTGTAGAAGAGCCGCCGCTCGAGCCGGAGGCCCTCGTTCAGCGGCGTCTCGAACGCGGCGTTGATGGCTTCCTTGTTGGCGATGACGGCGAGGCGTCCTTGCTTGGCGATCGTTTGCGCCGCGGACATCGTTTCTTCGATCAGCTTGTCGTTGGCAACGATGCGCGAAACGAGACCGCAACGTTCCGCTTCTTGCGCATCCATCATGCGGCCGGTGAGACAGAGATCCATCGCCTTCGCTTTGCCGACGCTGCGCGTGAGACGTTGCGAACCGCCCCATGCGGGCATGACGCCGAGCGTGATTTCAGGTTGGCCGAACTTCGCGCTCTCCGCGGCGATGATGAAGTCGCACATCATCGCCAGTTCGCAGCCGCCGCCGAGCGCGTAGCCGGCGACAGCAGCGATCATCGGTTTGCGCACGCGCGTGACGCGTTCGAGCGAGGAGAACGGATCGCGTGCATAGAAATCGGAGAATTCGCCCTTCTCCATTTCCTTGATGTCGGCGCCGGCGGCGAACGCGCGTTCGGCGCCGGTGATGACGATGCAGCCGATTGCGGCGTCGGCTTCGAAGGCATCGAGCGCGGCGTTCAATTCGCCGATCAGTTCGGCGTTCAGCGCGTTGAGCGCTTTCGGGCGGTTGAGGCGAATGACGCCGACGCCGCCATCGGTTTCGACGATGATGTTTTGATAGGTCATGGCGGCGCTCATGCGCTGCCGGAGCGCGAAAATCAATCGGCGCGCGTCGACGCAGGATGCGTCACCAGGCGCGCTTCCAGGCGCAGCCGGCCGTTCGCCAGAGCCGTGAACGTCAGCGTCAGCCGCTCGCGGCCGCGCTGGAAAAGCGCCTCCTCCGCCGGCCCGCCGGGGCTGAGCGACCAGCCCAAAGCCGGCAGCGTTTCGGCGTAAAAGCCGCGCACAGCGGCCGCGGTCGCCGCGCCTTCGGCGATTTCGATCACCAGATCGCCGCGGTCGCTGACCAGCGACACTTGGCTTTGCGTTTCGGCGAGGCCCGGCGCGATCGGCAGATCTTCGATCAGAGAAAAGAAATTCGTTGCTGCCGCCGCTGGCGCGGCGAACAGAAACAACACGGCGGCGAGCAAAACGAAACGACTCACGTTGCGATCATACGCGCCGCCGCGCCCTAGCCAAAATCCAGCCGCTATTGCAGCGCTCGATGTGTCGGCGAGGACAGGGAAGGGACTACAATGCGTTCCGCAATCCTTTTGGCCTTCTTGCTGGCAGTCACGTTGCTGGCGATCTTGGGCGCGCAGGCGATCGACACGACGCTGCACTAGAACCGGCCGCAACTTCCTCGCTGCACACACAAAATTAAGGCGACGCGATTCACGCCGGAGTCAGAGGCGGTGGGCATAATCGACTGTGATCGTCGTCACAGCGTTCCGTCGGAACCTGGACGATATAAGGACCCATGATGCGTGCGCTCGTAGCCCTCGCCTTCATCCTGACGACCATGACGCTGACGATCATGGGCGTGCAGGCGTTCGAAGTCCCGCACTAGCGGCGGTCGACATCCCCGTTGCGCTGGCTCACAAACGGCCGGCGGGGAAAGTTCATGCGGCTGTTTTCTGGTTCCCTGGCGGGGATGGCGGCGCTTCTCGCCGCCGCTTGCGCGCAGCCGAGCAGCGACTGGACGATCTGCCGAGCCCCGCAAGGAGACTTCACCGCCCAAGAGCGCGCGTGCTCGACGGTGATCGAACGCCAGGAGAGCGGCGGCGACGTCGCAGAGGCGTACCGAAATCGTGGCGGCGCGCGGGCGCGGCTCGGGCGCGACGAGGAAGCCATCGCCGACTTTACGCAAGCCATTCACCTGGAGCCGAACGATACCCTCGTCTATTTCGATCGCGGCTCGGCGCTCAGCCGAACCGGCGCGTATGACCGCGCCATCCGCGATCTCGACAGAGCTCTGCAGCTCAATCCCAACCAGGCTTATGTCCTGAACGAAGCATGCTGGGCGCGCGCCATGGCCGGCGCCGATCTGGAGCATGCCGCCGCGCTTTGCGATTCAGCCGTTGCACAAGTCCCCACGCAATCGGCCTTTCTCGACTCCAGGGGATTGGTGCGGCTCAAACAGGGCGATTTCGAAAACGCCCTGACCGATTACGAAGCGGCGATCCGGCTGAACCCAAACTCAGCGCATTACATTTATGGGCGCGGCTTGGCGCTGATGCACTTGAGCCGCGAAGCCGAAGGCCAAGCAGCGTTCGACGAAGCGTTGCGGTTGGATCCTGAGATCGCCGAAAAATACGAGCGCTACGGCGTCAAGCCCTAGCGCTGGCAGCGCCGGCACCAGAAGCTGGAGCGGCCGCCGTGCGTGGCGCGGATGATGGTTCCGCCGCAATCCTTCGTGAAGCACTTCTCCCCTTCGCGGTCGTAGACGCGGAAGCGATGCTGGAAGCCGCCTTGCACACCGTCGACGGAGGCATAGTCGGAGAGCGTTGACCCGCCGGCTTCGATGGCTTCCTCCAGCACGGCGCGGATGGCGTGGAAGAGCCGCTCCAAGCGCACGGAAGAGATGCGTCCCGCTTCCTTCGTCGGCGCGATGCCGGCGCGGTGCAGCGCTTCGACCACGTAGATGTTGCCCAAGCCCGCGATGATGCGCTGATCGAGGAGCGCTGCTTTCACGCTCGTCTTCTTGTGCGCGAACGCTTTCTTCAAAAAGCCGAGATGGAATTCGTTGCCGAGCGGCTCGGGGCCCATGCCTTTGAAGAACGGATGCGCGTCGAGCGCGTCTTCGGCGATGAGGTCCATGTAGCCGAAGCGGCGCGGATCGTTGAATTCGAGGCGTGGCCCCTCCTCCATCTCGATGACGACGTGCGTGTGCGTCGGATCGGGCGGCTCGGCGTAATAGAAATCGCCCGGCTGCTGCTTGGCGCCGACGATCGACCAGCGCCCTGTCATGCCAAGATGCGTGATCCACACCGTGCCATTGTCGAGCCGCGCGACGAGATATTTCGCGCGCCGCTCCAGCGCATCGACGCGACGGCCCTTGAGCCGCGCGGCGAAGCGATCGGGAAACGGGAAGCGTAAGTCCGCGCGCTTGGCTTGCGCGCGCTTGATGCGCCGCCCGACCAGCGCCGGCGCGAGGCCTCGGCGCACGGTCTCGACTTCGGGCAACTCAGGCATGCGCTTCCCACGGATTGAAGACAGCCGCGCCGATATCGCGGAAATCCTGGGCGTCGCGTGTGACGATGGTGAAGCCATGCACGAGCGCCGTGGCGGCGATGAATGCATCGCGCTCGGGGCGCGGATTGGGAATGTGCAGCGCCGCGGCACGCTTCGCGACACTCGCATCCACAGAAATCACACGCTCTGCGAATTGGGCGAGCACGTCGACCTCGAACCAAGCTCTCAACTCCGCCCCCTGCCGCGCGGCGCGACGCTCCATCAGCAAAACACCGCGCTCGATCTCGAAAATTGTCACAGCGGAAATATGAAACAACGCGGCCGGTTGCGATTTTGACCACGCGCGAACGTTCGCATCCGCACGTTCCGGTTTGCGCAATTCCGACACGACGTTGGTGTCGAGCAAAAACATCACTCGAATTCAGGCGTGCGAAAGCTCTCGTCGCCCATGCGCGGCGGTTCGAAATCGAAATCGCCCCCCTCCTTCTGAGCGAGCGCATCGGCCAAGGTCGGTCCTTGAGCGAGCAGTTTTTCGTAATGCTCAAAGGTGAGAAGAACGTGCGCAGGCCGTCCGCGATCGGTGATGAACACCGGGCCATCCGCCGCCGAGCGCTTTGCGCCAGACGCGTCCTGGTTGAATTCGCGGCTCGAGACGACGGTGACTATGGTTTTCCTCAATGTAGACACGTTACTACATAAGGCAAAGCGCTGCAAGCTCAAGAGCAAGCGGGCCGCATAGCCCCGCTTAAACGGCGCCGCTATGGTCCGGCGCGATGAAGGACGAAACCGCCTCGTTCGGGTTCCAAGAGGTGCCGAAGGCCGAAAAGGCCGGGCTCGTCCGCGAGGTCTTCGACCGCGTCGCCAACCGCTACGACCTAATGAACGACGCGATGTCGGGCGGCATGCATCGGCTCTGGAAGGACGCCGCCGCCGCGAAACTCAATCCGCAGCCGGGCGAAGTGATCCTGGACATCGCCGGCGGCACCGGCGACATCGCGCGGCGTCTCAAGAAGCTCGCGGACAAAGCCGCATCGCGGCGCGGACTCGAACCGGCGGAAATCCATGTCGTCGACGTCAACGCCGAGATGCTCGAAGCCGGCCGCGCGCGCGGAGAGGACGGGCTGATCTGGCAGGAAGGCGACGCGGAGCATCTGCCGTTCGAGGATCGCTTCGCCGACGCCGCGATCATCTCCTTCGGCATCCGCAACTGCACCGACATCGGCCAAGTGCTGCGCGAAATGCGCCGCGTGCTGAAATCGGGCGGCCGCTTCTATTGTCTGGAGTTTTCGCGGCTCGCCGTCGGCGGGCTCGAGCCGGTTTATGACTTCTATTCGTTTAACGCGATCCCGGCATTGGGGAAATGGATCGCGCAGGACGAGGATTCCTACCGTTATCTGGTGGAATCCATTCGCCGCTTTCCGGATCAGGAACGCTTCGCAGGCATGATCCGGGACGCGGGCTTCGCCAGGGTTGGTTACCGCAACATGGCCGGCGGCGTCTGCGCATTGCATTGGGGTTGGGCGCTGTAGTGTTCTGGGTTGTCCTGATCGCCTCCATCGCGGTCGCGGTGCTGCTCGGTCTCGCCTTCGGCGTGATCGGCAACGTGCTGCGGCTGTTGCGCGTGCTGATCGTGCTGGCGCGCTACGACGTGCTGCTGCCCGGCGAGTATTACGAACGCTATCCGATCTGGGTGCAATCGCTGCGCACCCTGACGATGCCGATCATGCGCCGGCGGCGTGCGCGCACGGTCGGGGCGCGGTTGGCGAAAGCGCTGGAGAAGCTCGGGCCGGCTTATGTGAAGGTCGGACAGTTTCTCGCGACGCGGCCCGACATGATCGGCGTGACGGTCGCGCAAGAGCTTGGACGGCTTAAGGATAGGCTGCCGCCCTTCTCGCGCACGGCCGCGCTCGACACAATCAACCATGAACTCGGCGGAACGGAGAGCATCTTCGGCACGATTTCCGAGGCCACTGCCGCCGCTTCGATCGCGCAGGTGCACCAAGCCATCATTCCGCGCCAAGGCGTGGTGGCGATCAAAGTGCTGCGCCCACGCATCGAGAGAAAGCTGGCGAAGGAAATGGAAGCGTTGCGCTTCCTCGCGCAGGCGACGGAGTTCTTCAATCCGAGCACGCGCCGGCTTGAGCCGGTGCAGTTCATCGACACGGTCGCCGCCGCGCTGGAGCGCGAACTGGATCTGCGGCTCGAAGCCGGCGCCGCGGCGGAGTTTCGCGAAGTGGCGGAGAAGGACGGGTATCTCACCGTTCCGGAAATCGATTGGCAGCGCTCGGCCAAGCGGGTGATGACGCTCGATTGGATCGATGGCGTACCGCTCACGGATACGGCGAAACTCGATGCCGCCGGCGCAGACCGCAGCGCGCTCGCTATCGCGATCACGCGCGGCTTTCTCGCCGCCGCGCTCGATCACGGCTTCTTCCACGCCGACATGCACGAGGGCAATTTGCTTTACGGCAAGGACGGCAAGCTGTGGGTCGTCGATTTCGGCATCATGGGCCGCATCGGCCACATGGAACGCCGCTACCTCGCGGAGATTCTTTACGGCTTCCTGCACCGCGACTACCGCCGCGTCGCCGAAGTGCACCAGCTGGCTGGGTACGTGCCGGAGAAATTCACGGTCGAGGAATTCGCGCAGGCGCTGCGGGCGATCGGCGAGCCGATTTTCGGCAAGACAGCCGAAGCGATCTCGATGAGCCGGCTGCTGCTGCAGCTGTTCGACGTGACGCACATGTTCGGCATGCATCTCCGGCCGGAGCTGGTGCTGCTGCAGAAGACGATGGTGCAGGTCGAGGGCGTTTCGCGCGTCCTCGATCCGCAGCACGACATGTGGGCAGCGGCGCGTCCGATCGTGGAGCGCTGGGTGAAGCGCGAGCTGGGGCCTGAAGGCGTCGCCAAGCGCGCGGTGGATGAGGCAGCGGTTGGATTCGCTTCGCTGCGGCGGTTGCCGCAGACGCTGGCCGCGGTTGAACTCGCCGCGCGCAAGGTGAGCGAAGGCCCGCCACGCAGCGAACGACTGGCGTTTCAGTGGATGAGCTTCTTCATCGGCGCTCTGATCGGCGCGGTGATCTTCCTGGTCATCACCCAGGCGAAGCCGCCGGGGCCGGCGCAGCCGCAACAGCCCGCACGCATTGAGAGCACTGCGCCGCGTCCGCCGACGCCTTCGGCGACGACAACGCAACCATCCGCCACGGTGACGATCCCGCCCGCGGAAGCGGCGGCGACGAATGGCGAAACGCAAACGCCATGAGACTGCTGCGGGGGTTGGCCTTCGTGCTCGCCGCAACGCTGTTCGGCGTTGCGCTCGCGGCGCCGGCGTCAGCGCAACGCATGCCGGATGAAACGCCGCCGGGCGGCATGTGCAACGTTCCGGGCATTCCGCCGCCGCCGGTTTCCGACGGCGCCACACCTGCGGACATCGTCAATGTCGGCGTCTACATCAACGACATCAACGCGATCGATCTGCGCAATCACACTTTTTCCGCCGACATCTACATCTGGTTTCGCTGGAAGGATAAGCGCTACCTGCGGCCCGGCAACACGTTCGAGTTCATGAACCTGGGCGATCTCGAACATCAGCGCTGCACGGAAATTTACACCGATCTTACCGATCAGCCTGACGGCAGCGCCTATCAGCTTTTCCGCTACCAGGGCGATTTCTCGACCAAGTTTCCGGTGCACCGCTATCCGTTCGACCGGCAGTCGCTGCGCATGGAATTCGAGGATCAGTCGCTCGGTTCGACGCAGCTCCGCTACGCTGTCGACGAATTGCAGATCAATCCGGACATCGTGCTGCCGGGCTACGAGATCGGCGCGGCACGCATGCGCATCACCGACCATCCGTATCCGACCACGTTCGGCGACAGGAACCAAACCGAGACCATCCCCTACTCGCACGCGCTGATCACAGTGGACGTCTCGCGCCCCTGGCTCTCCGGCGCGCTCAAGACAATGATGCCGGTGCTGTTAATCATCCTCTGTTCGGCGATCGCGCTTTTGCTGGACGAGCAGCAGCTCGACGCACGCATCGGGCTAACCATAACTTCGCTGCTGGCGCTGGTGGCGCTGCAATTTTCCATGCTGGGGTCGCTGCCGGAGGTCGGCTACCTCCTGATGCTGGATCAAATCTACATCGCTTCCTATCTTTTCGTTCTGGGCGTCATCGCCGTCGTCGTGAGCGAAAAACGCATCGCCGACCAGGACCCTGCGCGCGCCGCGAAGATTCGCGGGCAAAGCGTCCGCACTACCGTGATTTCGGTCGGGGTGTACGTTCTGGTCACGGCGCTGATCGTCTTCTTGAACTTGGCGGTCTTCCAGCCGACCTGAGGCTTTATGAGCGAACGGCGCGTTCTGTTGATCATCGGCGGCGGCATCGCGGCTTACAAAAGCCTCGAGCTGATCCGCCGGCTGCGCGAGCGCGGCGTGTCCGTGCGCGTGGTGATGACGGAAGCGGCGCAGCAGTTCGTGACGGCGCTGGCGGCGGGCACGCTCGCGGGCGAGCGCGTGTTCACCGACTTGTTCGACCAAGCGCAGGAATTCGATGTTGGGCACATCAGGCTGGCGCGGGATTGCGACGTTGTCGTTGTCGCGCCGGCGACTGCTGATCTGATGGCGAAGGCGGCGAACGGTCTCGCCAACGATCTCGCTTCCGCTGTGCTGCTTGCGACCGACAAGCCTGTGCTGATGGCGCCGGCGATGAATCCGCAGATGTGGGCGCATGCGGCTACGCGTCGGAATCTCGCGATGCTGCAGGACGACGGCGTGCGTTTTGCCGGCCCCAATGTCGGCGAGATGGCGGAGAGCGGCGAAGCCGGCATGGGCCGCATGGCCGAGCCGGATGAAATCCGCGACGCAATCATGGCGCTGCTCGGCGATGGGCCGCTGAAGGGAAAAAAGATCCTCGTCACCGCGGGGCCGACGCTGGAGGCGATCGATCCGGTGCGCTTTCTCTCGAACCGATCGAGCGGGCGGCAAGGCTACGCGATTGCCTCGGCGCTGGCCGAACTGGGTGCGAAGGTGCGGCTCGTGTCTGGGCCGACCAATCTCGCCGATCCGCCGGGTGTGAAAGTGAAGCGCGTCGAGAGCGCGGCGGAGATGCTTGAGGTCTGCGAACATGCACTGCCAGTTGACGCCGCGGTAATGGTGGCCGCCGTGGCGGATTGGAAACCGGCGAAAGCGTCGGCGGAAAAGATCAAGAAAGGCGCGAGCGGGAAAGCCGAGATCGCGCTCGCGGAAACGCCGGACATCCTCGCGACGTTATCGAAGCCGGGGAAGAAGCGCCCTGCCCTCGTCATCGGCTTCGCGGCGGAGACCGAGGACGTCGAAGCGCACGCGCGCGCGAAGATCGCCAAGAAGGGCTGCGACTGGATCGTCGCCAACGATGTTTCGGGCGACGTGATGGGCGGGGCCGAAAACCAGGTGCTGCTGATCACCCGCGACAACACCGAAGCCTGGCCCCGCATGAGCAAGCAAGCCGTGGCGCGGAAGCTCGCCGCCAAGATCGCTAAAGCGCTCGCTGACAAGGCGGTGCGGAAGAAATAAGCTGCCGCCCGATGGCGGATGACGGCATGGACCGAAGCAGCTGGCGCAAAGAGCCGGTAGTTGCCGTGCTCGCGTTCATCGCGGCGTTTCTCACGATCGTGTTGCTTGGAACGGTCATCGCGGCTGGGACTGGCATAGCGGCGCCCCGCGCAGCCGCCCTTTTCCTGGTGGCGCCTGCCGGGCTCATCGCGGCGATATGCGCCCGTCATAAGCCGACGCGGCGCTTTTTCCTGCTTTGGTGGGGATGATCACGCGCCGCATGCTCATGGCGGGCGCCGCGCTTGGCGCCCTCGCCAACGCTTGCTCGCCCTCCGCTCCGCCTGATGCGAACACCGTCAACGATATCACGCAGCTCAATCCGATCCGCGTGGCGCGAATTGTTCGGCCGAACTCGGTTGACGAACTCGCGCGGCTGATCGCGGAGAATGCTGGGCCGATTTCGATTGGCGGCGGGTGTTTCTCGCAGGGCGGGCAGACGGCCTGCGATGGCGCGCTGTTTGTCGACACGCGCGGGCTGAGCAGCATCGCGTCGCCTGATGTGGCGAACCGCACGCTGCGCGTGGAAGCCGGCGCGACTTGGCGGCAGATTCAGGAAGCCATCGATCCGCACGATCTGTCGCTGAAGATCATGCAGAGCTTCTCCAACTTCACGGTAGGCGGCTCGCTGAGCGTGAATTGCCACGGCGATTATGTCGGGCTCGGGCCGGTCGTGGAATCGGTGCGCGGCATTCGCCTCATCACCGCGGACGGCGCCATCAAGACCGCGAGCCGCAGTGAAAACCGCGATCTCTTTCGAGCCGCCATCGGCGGCTATGGCGGCGTTGGCGTAATTGTCGAAGCGGAACTCGATCTGGCGCAAAACCAGCGGCTCGAACGCGTCGTGCATCGCATGAACGTCGCCGATTATCCCGCATGGCATCGCGAGAGTGTGCTCGCCCACCAGGACGCGGTTTTGCATCACGCCGTGCTCTATCCGGACGCGTACACCGACATCGCGGCGGAGGTTTCGACGCTCACCGAAAAGCCCGTCACTGTGCCGGATCGTTTGGCGCCGCTCGGCAGACCAACCCCGTTCCAGCGGGCTTTGCTCGGTGTGGTCACACACGCGCCGTTCGGGCATGAACTGCACGAGCGCTACGATCCGCTGATCGGGGCAAAGCCGGAAGTCGTTTGGCGCAACTACGAGGCGGCTGGCGATCTTTATGGCTTCGAGCCGGAGTCGCGGCAGCGCACGACGTATGCCCTGCAGGAGTACTTCGTGCCTGTCGCGCGTTTCGCCAACTTCGTCGCGAGTATGGGGCGTATCTTGCGCGACTCCCGCGCCAACATTCTCAACGTGGCGATCCGCCACGCGCGCGCCGATAATGAGACACTGCTCGCGTGGGCTCGGGAGGAAGTGTACTCGTTCGTGCTCTATTACGCGCAAGGCGCCGACGATCGCGCCAAAGCCGGCGTCCACGCCTGGACCCAACAAATGATCGACGCCGCGCTCGCCGAAGGCGCCAGCTTCTATCTCCCCTACCAAATCCACGCTTCGCGCGCGCAATTCCTCGCTGCGTATCCGCGCGCTCCGGAATATTTCGCATTGAAGCGCCGGTTCGATCCGACCTACAAGTTCCGCAACCGATTGTGGGAAGCGTATTACATTTGACGTGGAGACCGCGATGACGGGTGCTGCGCAGTTTATCGGCGACGTTCCGGGTAATTACGACAAGTGCCTCGGGCCGATCCTGTTCGAGGGCTATGCCGACGACATCACCGCGCGCGCGGCGAAGCTGAAGCCGAACGATCTGCTCGAGCTCGCGGCGGGCACCGGCATTGTCAGCCGCAGGTTGGTCGATGCGCTTCCGTCCGCCCGCATCACGGTGACCGATCTCAATCCGCCGATGCTCGAGCTGGCGCAGAAGCGGCTTGCCGGCGCGAAAAACGCAACGCTGGCGCCGGCCGACGCGGGCGCGCTTGGCTTTGGCGACGAGGCGTTCGACGTCATCGTCTGCCAGTTCGGCGTGATGTTCTTTCCGGACAAGGTCGGCGCGTTTCGCGAAGCGCGGCGCGTGCTGAAGAAGGGCGGAACGTATCTGTTCAACGTGTGGGCGCCGTGGTCGGCCAATCCGTTCGCGCAGATCGCCTGGGACGTCTGCACGCGCTTCTATCCCGACAACACGCCGGGCTTCTATCGCGTGCCGTTCTCGTACGGCGACGTGGCCGCGGTGCGCGCGGATCTAGCCGCGGCGGGATTCACCGACGTCGCGCACGATGTGGTGAAGTTCGACCGCAAAGTGCCGGACTGGACGCACTTCGCGCAGGGCGTTGTCTACGGCAATCCGCTGTCCGCCGAGATCGAGGCGCGCGGGGGCAAGGCGGATGACGTGAAAGCGGCGGTTATCGAAGCGCTGCAAGCGCGCTTCGGGCCCTCGCCCTCCTCGATGCCGCTCGAAGCGATTGTGTTCACTGTCAGAAAGTAGCGCGCCACGTCCTAAGCTCGGCCCTTGCGAAAGCGAGGGCCCATGCTTGCAAAAGCTCGGCGCGCGGCCACTGGGCCCTCGCTTTCGCAAGGGTCGAGCGGATGGGACTGCGCTAAGGTCGCGATAACATGGGATGGCTGTGCGCGAGCGCGAATCCGGGTCTAAGCTTTCGACATGTCAAATCCAATTTCGATCCAGCTCGTGACGCTGCCGCATTTCGAAGGGTTGGCGCTGCCGGCTTACGAAACCGCGTTTTCCGCCGGCATGGATTTGCGCGCGGCGCTAGCGGAGGATGAGCCCGTGACGCTGAAACCCGGCGAACGGTTTCTCACGCCGACGGGCATGACCATCGCGCTGCCGCCCGGTTACGAAGCGCAAGTGCGGCCGCGTTCGGGACTGGCGCTGAAGCACGGCGTGACGTGCCTCAATTCACCGGGCACGATCGACGCGGATTATCGCGGCGAAGTGAAAGTGATCTTGGTCAATCTCGGTCAGGAGCCGTTCGTCATAAAACGCGGCGAGCGCATCGCGCAAATGGTGATCGCGCCGGTGACGACGGCGACGTGGGAGCGTGTCGAGAAGCTGCCGGATTCCAAGCGTGGCGAAGGCGGCTTCGGCTCGACGGGACGCTAGCTGTCTTTGCTCCCCTCGCTTTGAGCGGAGCGCAATTCTTCATCGGTGATGTGCCCGTCGCGCCCGATCGCGCGTGAGCTTTCGATGGCGCGGCGGAACGCGACCGGTTCGGCCATCGGCGGAAAGTACGTCACGGCGTCGCCGGTGCCGGTGACCACGAGCTTGCCGTAGCCCCACATCCGTTCCCAGATCGACTGATTGAGGTGCACGCCTTCGATGCTCGCCACCGCGAGTTCCGCCGTCTTGCGATCCAGCCAGCCGCTTTTCAGAATGATACGCTGCGTCGTTACTGCGAACTCGGTGGTCGACATGCGCAGCGCGAGACTGGCGAACATGAAAAGAAAAGGAAGCGCGAGGATGCCGAACAGCCAAAGCTGCCAGCCCTGAGCGACAAGTCCCCAAATCAAAAGCGCCACCGCGAGCGCGAGCATCACCCAGGCCCAGACCCACATGATCAACGGCCAGCGGCCGCGGCGGAGGATCTCTTCCCCGTGAGCGAGGCTCTTGTCGACGTAGTTGGCCATGGCCGCCAATGTCACCGAAAAGACGGGCCTGTCCAGCGCGCGGTTTAGCGCGGCTATAGGCCGGCGCGCCGTCTTTGGCTTTGTCGCGCTGCGCCCTCTACGTGTACGAGGCTGTAAGGAGACGATCATGCCCGAAACGCGCGCGCCCGGACGCGGCCGCATCTACGCCGACATCACAAAGACCATCGGCGACACGCCGTTGGTGCGGCTGGAAAAGCTCGCGGCCGCGCACAAATCGGGCGCGGAGATTTTGGCCAAGCTCGAGTTCTTCAATCCGATCGCGTCTGTGAAGGACCGCATCGGCGTGGCGATGATCGAAGCGCTGGAACGCGACGGGAAACTTGGGCCTGACAGCGTCATCGTGGAACCGACGTCGGGCAACACGGGCATTGCGCTCGCGTTCGTCGCCGCGCAGCGCGGCTATCGGCTCATCCTGGTGATGCCGGAAACGATGTCGATCGAACGGCGCAAGATGTTGGCGCTGCTCGGGGCGGAATTGGTGCTGACGCCGGGAACCGAAGGCATGCGCGGCGCGCTGGCGAAAGCGAACGAGATTCTCGCGGGCAATCCAAAAGCGGTGATGCCGCAGCAGTTCGCCAACCCCGCCAATCCGGAAATCCATCGCCAGACGACGGCGGAAGAAATCTGGAACGATACGGGCGGCAAGCTCGACATTTTCATCGCCGGCGTCGGCACCGGCGGAACTATCACCGGCGTTGGGCAAGTGCTGAAGCCACGCTTGCCGAATTTGAAGATTATCGCGGTGGAGCCGGAAGCGTCTGCGGTGCTGTCCGGCGGCCAGCCGGGCCCGCATAAGATTCAAGGCATCGGCGCGGGGTTCATCCCCGACAACGTCGACCGATCGGTGATCGACGAAGTCGTCACCGTGTCGAACGAGGAAAGTTTCGCCATGGCGCGTGAGGCGGCGCGGCTCGAAGGCCTGCCGGGCGGCATTTCCTCCGGCGCGGCTCTGGCGGCAGCGCTGAAGGTCGGCGCGCGCGCGGAAAACAAAGGCAAGCGCATCGTGGTGATCATCCCCTCCTTCGCCGAACGCTATCTCTCGACGGCGTTGTTCGAGGGGCTTTAGGCGGTTGGAAGTTGGAGCGCGCGGCCTCCGGCCGCGCTCGTGCGCTACACCATGATACCCTTGCGCGGCCGGAGGCCGCGCGCTCCACATGCCGCCGGCGTCCGGAATGACTGCAGTTTGTGCTATGCTGGCAGCGTGAGCATGTTCTCTGACGACGAACGCGAGCGCTATGCGCGCCACATCCTGCTGAAGGAGATCGGCGGGGCTGGGCAGCAGCGGCTGAAGGCGGCGACCGTGGCGATCGTTGGTGTCGGCGGACTGGGCGCGCCGGCGGCGCTTTATATGGCGGCGGCGGGCGTCGGGCGTTTGCGCCTGATCGACGACGATCTCGTCGCGCTCTCCAATCTGCAGCGGCAGGTCATCTACACCAGCGTCGAGGTCGGGCGCACCAAGGTGGATCGCGCTGAGCAAGCTTTGCGCGCGCTCAACCCGCATGTCGACGTGGCGCCGCTCGCGCGCCGGCTGGACGACGAAAACGCGCGCGATCTGCTGATGGGCGCCGATGTCGTGCTGGATGGCACGGATTCCTTCGCCACGCGCTTTGCGGTGAACCAAGCGTGCCACGATCTCGGCGCAACCTTGATCTCCGGCGCGGTTGGCCGTTGGGAGGGGCAAGTCGCGACGTTTCGATCCGGCGCAACGAAGCATCTGCCGGATGATCAGCGCCTGCCCTGCTATCGCTGCCTCGTTCCCGAAGCGCCGCCGAACGCGGAGACGTGCGCGGAAGTCGGCATCGTCGGCGCGCTCACGGGCGTGATCGGCTCGCTGATGGCGCTAGAGGCGATCAAAGAAATCGCGGGTGCAGGCGAGAGCTTGGCGGGACGGCTGCTGTTGTTCGACGGACTGACGGCGACCAGCCGCACAATCAAGCTGCCGCGCGATCCGGACTGCTCTGTTTGCGGATAGGCGTGTTAAGCAGCAGCGTTGCGAAGGCCTGCTGCGCGGCGTATATCAACGGCATGAAAGTGCGCATTGTCGCCACCGAGGATTCAGGCGCTGTGTCGCTGCCCGACACGGTGTTGGAACAGTCGCATATCGCCGACGAAGCCGAATTGAGCATCGAGGCCGGCCGGATCGTGTTGGCGCCCGTCGCGAAGTCGCGCGCCGATTGGGCGAGCGCCTTTGCCGCTTCCTCTGACGACGAACTCAGTACGGAAGATCTCGAATGGCTCGAAGCCCCGCTTGAAACGGCCTGAGTGTGGCAAAGCGGTTCGAGGTTCATATCGTGCGCCTCGATCCGGTGCTCGGGGCCGAAATCGGCAAAACGCGCCCGGGTGTCATCATCTCGCCTGACGAAGCGAATTCGGCGCTGCGCACCGTTATCGTCGCCCCTCTGACATCGCAACGGCGGAAATGGCCCACACGCGTGCCGGTCAAAGTTGGCGGCGTTGCCGGCGATGTCGCGCTTGATCAAATGCGGGCAGTCGACAAACGCCGGCTCGCGCAGCGGATTGCCGTGCTGAACGCAGCCGACACCGCAGCGGTGCTAGCACGGTTGCGGGAGATGTTCGCTGAGTGAACTCCATCCGGAAGAGAATTGGCGCAAACAACTCGTTGAAGCCGCGCTGCTTGATCGCGAGAAGCGTGCGGAGTTGCTTGCGCGCGGAGAACTGTTTCAGCCGCGCTACCATCCCGAGATGGAAGCTGTGCATCTGGAGAACGCGCATCTGCTCGAGCGCGCGATCGCGGAGATCGGTTGGCCAGGGCGTGCGAAAGTCGGCGACGACGGCGCGGGGGCGGCGTTTTTGATCGCGCAGCACGCGATCAGCCGGCCGGCTCTGCAACGGCGTGCGCTGGAGCTCATCCTCGAAGCGATCGCCGAAGGCCAGGCCAATCCGCTAGACGCTGCGTATCTGTCCGACCGCGTCGCCACGTACGAAGGCCGGTCGCAGCTGTTCGGCACGCAGTTCGACTGGGACGAAAACGGCGAGCTGTCGCCGCTGCCCGTCGCGGAACCGTCGCAACTCGACGAGCGCCGCGCCAGCGTCGGGCTGCCGCCGATTGCGGACGTCACCGCTGGCATGCGCGCCCGCGCCGCTGCGGAAGGCGAACGGTGCCCCGACGATTACGCCACACGCCGCGAACAATTCGAACAATGGCTGCGCCGCGTCGGTTGGCGCGCTTGACGGCGCCGCCGCAAAAGCGAACGTGAGACCCGCGCAAGGGGGTTCTCATGGGCAAGCTGTTTGGCGGACTGCTGGCGGTCGTCGCGTTGATCGCCATCGTTTGCGTCGGCGGTTACTTCGCGCTGAAGCGCAACGACATCCCCTACGCCGCGCTGGAAGCGAAATACGCGACGCCGACGTCGCAGTACGTCCATCTGCCGAGCGGCGTGCACATGCATTACCGCGACGAAGGCCAGCGCGAGGGCCCCACCATTGTGCTCGTGCACGGCTTTTCGGTTTCGTCGGACAGCTGGCGGCCCTGGATCGAGCCGCTCGGTGAGCAATATCACGTTGTCTCCATGGACCTGCCGGGCCATGGCCTCACGCGCGCGCCAGCGAATTATCACCCGTCGATCGAAGCGTACCGCGACACGCTGGCGGAATTCGTGGCGTCGCAGCATCTCACCAAGTTCGCGCTCGCCGGCAATTCGATGGGCGGCAACATCGCGTGGGAGTACGCGCTGGCGCATCCCGATCAGCTCGACGCGCTGATCCTCGTCGATGCGAGCGGTTGGCCGCAGAATTCGAGCGCGGTCAATCCGACTGTGAAGCAGTTGCTCGCGAATCCGATGACCGGGCCACTGCTGCGCGACCTCGACAACACCGCGATGATGCGTCGCGGCTTGCGCGCCACGTTCGCCGATCCGGCGCTCGCCGACGATGCGATGGTTACGCGCTACGCTGACTACTCGCGCGCGCCGGGACATCGCGACATGCTGGTACGCCTGACGCTCGACTTCTCCTCGCGCAACTTCGCAACGCGCGAGCGTCTCGCTGCGCTGCACATGCCGACTCTGATCCTCGTCGGCGCGCACGATCACCTCGTGCCGCCGGAGCATGCTGAGCTGTTCCATCGGGCCATCGCCGGTTCGGAATTAGTGCGCTTCGACGATTCGGGGCACATGCCGCAGCTCGAGCGCTCGGAACAGTCGGCCACGGCGGTGCAGGAATTCCTGTATCGCATCCACGAAGGAAGCGCGCTCGCCGCCGAGTGAAACCAACAGAAGTCGGGGCACAGCCATGTTGATCGCACGCCGCACGTTCCTCGCCGCCGCGACGCTGACGGCAGTCCCAACCGCTTCATGGGCGCGCGATCTTTCCGCCGGCTCGTTCACGCACGGCGTCGCTTCCGGCGATCCGCTGCCGGACGGCGTGATCATCTGGACGCGTTTTGTGTCGTCCAACGGCGGACGCATCGGCTGGGAAGTCGCGGAAGACGAAAACTTCACGCGCATCGTGCGGCGCGGCGCGGCGACCGCGGCGTTCGCGACAGACTTTTGCGTCAAGGCCGACGTGCGCGGCCTGCAACCGGGACAACGCTACTTCTATCGCTTCGTCTCTGGCTCAGGCCCCTCGCAGACCGGGCGAACGCGTACGGCGCCGGCTGGTGCGATCGATAGCGTGACGTTCGCGTTCTTCTCCTGCTCCAATTATGGCTTCGGCTACTTCCACGCCTATGGGCACGCGGCGCAGCGCGAGGACGTCGATCTCGTGCTGCACGTTGGCGACTACATCTACGAAGGTCAGCGCGGATCGTATCCGAGCGATGCTGACACGGTGGCAGGCCGCGCCGTCGAGCCGATCGTAGAGATCGTGCACTTGGCCGACTATTACGCGCGCTACGGGCAGTATCACACCGATCCCGATTTGCAGGAGCTGCGCCGACTGAAGCCGATGAGCGTGATCTGGGACGACCATGAACTCGCAAACGACGCCAACAAGGACGGCGCGCAGAACCATCAACCGGAAACGGAAGGTAGCTGGACGGACCGCGTCGCGGCCGCGTCGAAAGCGTATTTCGATTGGATGCCGATCCGCCGGCCCGATCCGCGCGGACCGCGCATCTATCGGAGCTTCGATTGGGGCAATCTCGCGCGCTTCGTCATGCTCGACACGCGCTACATCGGCCGCGATCCGCAGCTGGACTATCGCACCACGCTGTTGCCGGCGCTCCAGGCGCCGGGCGCTGATGGCGCGGCGCTCGCACGCACGTTTCGCGCCGAGTTTCTCGACAACCCGAACCGCACCATGATGGGGCCGGCGCAGGAGCGCTGGTTTGCCGACACGCTGGCGCAATCGAAACAGCGCGGGCAACCGTGGCAGGTCGTGGCGCAGCAGGTCGTGATGGGCGAGCAGCTTGCGGCGCATGGCGTGTCGCGCCTGTTGCCGGAGTCGCTGGCGCCGTCTGGACGCGCGTACTTCGAAAACGGCGAACGCGTCGGCGCGCTGGGCTTGCCGTGGAATCTCGACAGCTGGGGCGGCTACCCAGCAGCGCGCGAGCGGTTTCTGGCGGCCTGCACCGCGAACGCCAACAACGCGATCGTGCTCGGCGGCGACAGCCACAATTGCTGGATCAACAATCTCCCGTCGGCCGACGGGCGCAGGCTCGCGGCGATCGAGTTCGCGGGCGGCAGCGTCTCCTCGCCTGGTTTCGAACGCAGCCTCACCAACGCGCAACCGGGTCAGCGCGAGAGCGTGATACGCGCGGGCAACCCGAACCTCGCCTGGTGCGACATGACGCGGCGCGGCTACGGCGCGGTGAAGCTGACGCGCGAAGCATGCGAGGCGCAGTGGGTGGCGTTCGACAACGTACGCGTCCCGACGGCGGGCCCGCCCGCCGTTTCGCGGCTTGTCTCCGCCGCCAGCGCGAGCGCAGGGCCGGGCGCTTGGAGCGTCGCTGGCTAGAGTCTCGTTGACAGACGCTTCCGGCGTTCACAGAACTGTCACACGAGGATAACGCCCGTGAAAACAGTTCTTGTCGGGATGCGTCGCATCCTGTTCGGCTTCGCGCTCAGCGCTGCGCTCACATCGTGCGCCACGATGCCGGCGCCGCCGCAACTTGGACCCGCCGAACCTGCCAACCTTGGCCAGCTCAAGACTGAACTGCAGACCTATCATCGCGATCGCTACGACCGCGATTTCGCAGCCGTGATTGCGCGCGCGCAAAGCTACATCCTGGCGCGCGCGCCGCAGGTGACGCGTCCGGCGATCGTGCTCGACATCGATGAGACATCGCTTTCGAGCTGGCCACAGATCGAGGCCAACGATTACGGATATTTCCGAAACGGCGATTGCCACCTGCCGACGCTGCCGTGCGGCGCCCAGGGGTGGGAAGAAGACGGTCACGCGCCGGTGCTGCCGGCCACGCTCGCGCTCTATAACGCCGCGCGTCAGGCCAACATCGCCGTGTTCTTTGTCACGGGACGGCGCGACACGCCGAGGCGGCGCGAGGGCGTGACGAGTAATCTGCGCGACGCAGGCTATCGCGATTGGACTGGTCTCGCCCTGCGGCCAGTGAGTTCGGAGGGACCCGTCGGCGCGTACAAGGCCGCCGAGCGTGCGCGCATCGAGGCGCAGGGTTATACCATCGTCGCCAACATCGGCGATCAAGACAGCGACAACCAAGGCGGCCATAGCGGCCGCTGGTTCAAGCTGCCCAACCCGTTCTACTTCATTCCGTGACGTGCGCTTGATTTGGGGCGCGGCGCGCGTCATGGCTCGGCCATGAGCGATTGGTGGCGCGCCGCGGTTTTCTACCAGATCTACCCGCGCTCGTTCTGCGACTCCGACGGCGACGGCGTCGGCGACCTTCGCGGGATTATCGGCAAGCTCGATTACGTCGCGCGGCTTGGCGTGGATGCGATCTGGCTGTCCCCGTTCTTCCGCTCGCCGATGAAGGATTACGGCTACGACGTCAGCGATTATCGCGACGTCGATCTGATGTTCGGTTCGCTCGCGGATTTTGACGCCCTGCTCGCGCGTGCGCATGCGCTGGGGCTGAAGGTCGTCATCGATCAGGTCTATTCGCATTCCTCGGACGAGCACGCGTGGTTCACCGAGAGCCGCGCCAGCCGCGATAATCCCAAGACGGATTGGTATGTCTGGGCCGACGCGAAGCCGGACGGTTCGCCGCCCAACAATTGGCAAGCGATGTTCGGTGGGCCGGCGTGGACCTGGGACGCGCGCCGGCGGCAGTACTATCTGCACAACTTCCTGCCCGAGCAGCCCGATCTCAACGTGCGCAATCCGGCGGTGCAGGATGCGTTGCTCGATGCGGCGCGCTTCTGGCTCGACCGCGGCGTCGATGGCTTTCGGCTCGATGTGGCGAACTTCTACGTTCACGATGCTAAGCTGCGGGACAATCCGAGCCTCAATCTCGTGCGCCCCCCTGCTCGACCGCATCAGTTTCAGCGGCACCTGTACGACCGCTCACAGCCCGAAACGCTGCAGTTCATGGCGCGGCTGCGGAAGCTGCTCGATGAGCGCGGCGCGTTCGCGGTCGGGGAGATCGAAGACGAGGAAGCGCTGAAGGTTCAGCGCGACTACACCGATGGACCGGAGCGCCTGCACACCGCGTACTCGTTCTTCCTGCTGCGCGCGCGCGAAGCGTCACCGCAATTGTTCAAAGAAGCGATGGCCGGATGGGAAGGCGCGCGCGGCTGGCCGAGCTGGTCGCTGTCAAACCATGACACGATCCGCTTCGCAACGCGCCTCGCCGGTGACGATCCGCAGCGCGTGAAACTGATGCTCGCAGTGCTGCTGAGCCTGCGCGGCACGCCGTTCTTGTATCAGGGCGACGAACTTGGTCTGCCGCAGGCGGATGTGCCGTTCGAGCGCTTGCGCGATCCGGAGGCGATCGCGTTCTGGCCCAACGGAATCGGCCGCGACGGCGCGCGAACGCCGATGCCGTGGTTTCGCGAGGCGACGATGGCGGGATTCACACAAGCCGATGACGCATGGCTGCCGCTCGATACGCGCCACCGCGTCTTGGCGACAGATGCGCAGGAAGAAGACCCGGACTCTGTTCTGGGCTTCACGCGTCGCCTGCTTGCCCTGCGACGAGAGAGCGAAGCGCTGCGCGTTGGCGACTTTCGCGCCATCGATGGCCCCAACGGAGTGCTCGCATTCGAGCGCTCATCCGGCGGCGATCGCATGATGTGCCTGTTCAATCTCGGCGCGGACGCGGCAACGGTTGCGCTCAAAGACCCTGCGCGCGCGGTTCGCCTCTCTCTGGGCGGCGCACAGATCAATCAAGCTGAAGCGCGCTTACCCGGATACTCCGCGCTGTTGTTCTAGAGTTTTCAAAAGAAGAAGCGGCCCGTGAAGGCCGCTTCAAATCTCGCTCGCTGTCCGATTAGAGCGTGTCGAGCCAACGATCGACATCCTTGCGGACGTCGTCTTTGGTCTTGCCGTACTTCTTCTGCAGCAGACCTTCGAATTGCTCGCGTTGACCGGCCACGCGCGTCAATTCGTCGTCGGTCAGCTCGCCCCACTTCTCGCGCGCTCTGCCTTGATATTGTTTCCAGTTTCCTTTGATGCGGTCCCAATCCATGAGACGCTCCTCAGGCTGCGCGGGAAAACCCTCCCGCGCACAGCGAGCAATGTGCCGACGCGCCGCGTTCCAATTCTGGCGTCGTGTTCATCTCGTTTCTGTGGATAAACTCTATGGGGCGCGAGCGTTGGCGAAGCTGACGCTCATTTGCGCGAGACGCGGCGCCGCGGAGCGTATGGCAGCGCCGTCCGACTGGAATTCCTGGTCGCCGATCGCGCTGTCGTAATTCGAGGCCGTGGCTCGGAACGCGGCCTGGGTGAGGCAACCATTGTCGGGTGCGAATGCGCCGCCTTTCCAGTTCGAAACCGTGCCGCCGTAATCCCAATCGAAACCGTACACCGCGAACGGCTTGCCGTTGCGCTGTTCAACTTCGGCGAGCGTTTGCCCGAGCGCGAGACCGTGCGGACCGATCCATTGCGAATGCTCGCCGTTTACGCTGACGAAGGTCGGGGTCGTGCGGTGTTCGAGATCGGCCCATTGCACTTCAATGCGACGGCTCGGATCGTTCGGGAAAATCACCGTCGCCTGATATTTCATGCCTTCGGGCCCATCGAGCGTCTGATCCGCGATGTTCGCGGCGCCGAAGCGTTGCGTCAGGCTTTCCGCGGTTGCGTTGGCGAACGCGGCGCAGGACATTTCCATTGGCGGCGTCGACGTCACGGTGGTGGCGACCGGGCCGCACGCGGCGAGTGTAAACGCCATCGCCAAAACCGCGCGCTTCATGCTTTTTCTCCAACGATGAGGCTCATGCAGGTGAGCCCCGCTTCCGCTTTGTGCAGTTCTGACACGTCGAGCGGCGCGATTTCAAAGCCCGCTTCTGCAACGCGGCGCGCGGTTTTTGGATAGACGGCGGAGATCAGCGTGACGCCGCCGAGCGTCAGGGTGTTGGCGGCAAGTGGCTCATCTTGGTCGACTTCGAGCACGCGCATGCCCGAGAAGAGCGCCGGATCGATCCAGGCCGGATTCAGGAGGACCGTGTCTTCACCGATCGCCGTCACCGCGCTCTTCAGATGCAGCACGCGCCCGAGATCGACGCCCCGCACCTCGTAGCCGTACGGCTTCAGGGCATTTGCAAGCGCGGCGACACCGGCTTGGTTCGTTCGCGCAGACAAGCCAACCCAGAGGCGCTTGCCGATGCGGAGCACATCGCCGCCCTCGAGCGTTACCGGCGCTTCGACAACTGTTAGCGGCATGATCTCTAACAGCGCTGTCTGCACCGATGGTGTTTCGCGCCGCCGCGGCGCGGGTGCGGGGCGCGTGATGACGCCCGCCTCCGGCACGATCACCGCCGCGTCTTCAACGAATACGCCGTCCGGCGCGTCGTCCAATTCAGGCAACCAAACCACCCGCGCGCCCAAGCGCTCCAGCGTTGCGACATACGCTGCGTGCTGCGACACCGCGCGCGCAGGATCGATCGGCTCGCGCTGCAAATGCGTGAGCTGGCAATCGACGATGCTTGGCGCAGGCTTGCGAACAAAAGCGCGCATGGCGCTCACAGCATGGCTGGAATGACGCGATCCGGCGGCTTGTGGCCGTCGGCGAAGGTCTTGATGTTGACGATCACCTTCTCGCCCATGTCGACGCGGCCTTCGAGCGTGTTCGAACCGAGGTGCGGCAGCAGCACGACGTTGCCGAGCTTCTTGAGCTTCGGGTTAATCGCCGGTTCGTGCTCGAACACGTCGAGCCCTGCCCCCGCAAGTTCGCCCTTCTCCAGCATGCGCGCGAGGGCTGCCTCGTCGATCACTTCGCCGCGCGCGGTGTTGACGACGTAGGCTTGCGGCTTCAGCAGCGCCAAGCGGCGCGCGGAGAGCAAGTGGTACGTCGCCGGCGTGTGCGGGCAGTTCACCGATAGAATGTCGACGCGCGCGAGCATCTGGTCGAGGCTCTCCCAGTACGTCGCTTCAAGTTCTTGCTCGACATGCGCGGGGACGCGGCGGCGGTTGTGGTAATGGATCTGGATGCCGAACGCGCGCGCGCGGCGCGCGACGGCTTGGCCGATGCGGCCCATGCCGATGATGCCGAGCCGTTTGCCCCAAATGCGCCGGCCCATCATCCAAGTCGGGCTCCAGCCTTTGAAGCCGTCGGCTTCAACGACCTTCACGCCTTCGACAATGCGGCGCGGCACGGCGAGGATCAGCGCCATGGTCATGTCGGCGGTGTCTTCTGTGAGAACACCCGGCGTGTTGGTCACGGTGATGCCGCGCTGCACGGCGGTTTGCACATCGATGTTGTCGACGCCGGCGCCGAATTGCGCGATCAGCTTCAGCTGATCGCCGGCGCGAGAGAGCAAGCGCGAGTCCAGGCGGTCCGTCACCGTCGGCACCAGCACATCGGCGCGCGACATCGCTCCGGCGAGTTCCTCACCGGACAGCGGCTTGTCCTCGAGGTTCAGCTCCGCGTCGAACAATTCCCGCATGCGGGTTTCGACCGGATCGGGCAGCCGGCGTGTAACGACGACTTTGAGCTTCTTGGCGGCCATCGGCGCCTCTTAACCCATGCCGTCGGCTGCTCCAAGGCAAAGGGCGTTAAACCGGCTTTCACGGTCCTCGTTGCATGACTTTCCCACCTTCCCGCCTCGTGGAAGGACGATGGGGTTCTCATGTTCGGAAGACTGGCCGCGGCTCTCGCGGCGCTTTCCCTCGTTTGCGCTTCCGCGAACGCGACCCCTTTGGTTGGCGGCGATTCACATTTGCCCGTGCCGCGCTTCGTCAGCTTGAAGACCGACGGCGCGAACGGCCGGCGCGGTCCGGGGCCCAACCAACCTGTACAATGGATTTACCAACGCGTTGGGCTGCCGCTGCTGGTGACGGGCGAGAGCGGTCCGTGGCGGCGCGTGCGCGATCCCGACGGCGCGGAAACCTGGATCCACACGTCAAGTCTCGATGACAAGCGCACGGCTCTGGTGCGCGGAGACGGCGACGCGGCGTTGCGCAGCGAGCCGCGCGACGGCGCACGCGTGCTAGCGTATCTCGCGCCCGGCGTAATCGGTTCGTTGACGGGCTGCGATGGCGGCTGGCGGCGCGTCGTCGTTGGCGGGCGCGTCGGATGGGTCGAGCAAAGCGTCATCTGGGGTGCGGACGCCGACTGCACGACGGACCTGCATTAGTTCCCCAAAACGCAGGCGCCAGCGCGTTTGAGAACACCCGGGCGAAGCTTCGGCCCGCGCGCGAAAGCACTCGACACAGGCGCGCGCAAACCCCTCACATGCACGCTGAAGCGGCATGGGTCTGCCGGGGGAAATCATGAAGCGCGTGCTGTTGATTGGGCTGGCGGCGTTGGGCTTGGCGGCGTGTGAGACCTTCCCGGAACTCCCGGACCTCACGCAGCGCACGTCCACCACGACCGCGACCACAACCACAACGCCCACGGTTGAGGCCAGCGCCACGCCGATCTCCGCGACAGTCCCTGCCGCGATGCCGACGCCGGAGCAGCAGCTCCTCGACCTCGAACGCCGGCTCTCGGCTGACGCCCAGACCCGCGGCCTTGGCGGCGCCATGGGCCCGGTGATGGACCCGACCGACGGCTTCATCGTCCGCCCAGGCGCGACGATCACGGGTTCCGACGGCGTCACGCGCGCCCTTGGCGGCCCGGGCACCGCCCCGGTGATCTGGCAGCCGGACCGCGTCTTCATCTCGCAATCCGGCGATATGGCCATGACCAGCGGCCGCTACGTCCAGGTTCTCACCGGCGCGGAAGCCGCGCAGGGCCGGTATGTTGTCGTCTGGCGCAAGAATAGTTCCGGGCAGTGGCGCATCCTGAGCGAAAGCCGGACCGCCGACCCGCCGCGCGCCCGTCGCCGCTAAGGTTGCCGGGCGCCTCCCCGGCCTGTAAGCCGTCCGGACCTTTCAGTTTTCCAAAGGCTTGCGCATGACCGCGCCGGAGCGGCCCTCGTCCCTTCCCTATGAGGATTTGATCGCGAGCGGCGAAGGCCGCCTGTTTGGCCCGGGAAACCCGCAGCTGCCGCTGCCGCCCATGCTGATGTTCGACCGGATCACCAAGATCACCAGGGATGGCGGCGCACACGACAAGGGTCGTGTGGAAGCTGAATTCGACATCAACCGCGACCGCTGGTTTTTCGCCTGTCACTTCCAGGGCGACCCGGTGATGCCGGGTTGCTTAGGAGTCGACGCGATGTGGCAGCTGGTCGGCTTCTTCCTGGGCTGGGCGGGCGGTCCGGGGCGCGGGCGCGCGCTCGGCGTCGGGCAAGTCGAATTCCGCGGCCAGATCACGCCGGACGTGAAACTCGTGCGCTACGAGATCGACATGAAGAGGGTGATCCTGCGCAAGCTGGTGCTGGGTGTCGGCGACGGCGTCGTGTTTGCCGATGGCAACCCCATATACACCGCCAAGGATCTGAAGGTCGGCCTGTTCAGCGCCGAGCAGCTCGCCGCGGGCATGAAATAGCCCGCGCTTCGATTACAGGAGCGAACCATGCGCCGCGTCGTCGTCACCGGAATGGGGATCGTCTCCTCGATCGGCAACAACACGCAGGAAGTGCTCGCAAGCTTGCGCGAAGCGAAGAGCGGCATCCGCAAGTCGGATGAATACGCCGAACGCGGCTTCCGCTCCCAGGTGTTCGGCGAGCCGCAGCTAAAGCCGGAAGAGATCGTCGATAAGCGCGTGATGCGGTTCATGGGCGAAGGCTCGGGCTGGAATTACGTGGCCATGCAGCAGGCGATCACCGACGCCGGGCTTGAGAAGGACGACGTCTCTAATCCACGCACCGGCTTGATCATGGGCTCAGGCGGGCCCTCTGCGGCTGCGATCGTGCTTGCTGCCGACACCGCGCGTGAAAAAGGCCCGAAGCGAGTTGGGCCGTTTGCGGTGCCGAAGGCGATGTCGTCTACGGCGTCGGCGACGCTCGCGACGCCATTCGAAATCAAGGGCGTGAACTACTCCATCAGCTCGGCATGCGCGACGAGCGCGCACTGCATCGGCAACGCTTACGAACACATCGCGTGGGGCAAGCAGGACCTGATGTTCGCCGGCGGCTCGGAAGAACTGGAGTGGACGCTCTCGGTGCTGTTCGACGCCATGGGCGCGATGAGCTCGCGGTACAACGACACGCCGGAGAAAGCTTCGCGCGCTTACGACAAGAACCGCGACGGCTTCGTCATCGCCGGCGGCGCGGGCGTGCTGGTGCTCGAAGAGTATCAGCGCGCGAAAGCGCGCGGCGCGAAGATCTACGCGGAAGTCTCCGGCTATGGCGCGACGAGCGACGGCTTCGACATGGTCGCCCCGTCAGGGGAAGGCGCGGCGCGCTGCATGCAAATGGCGATGCAGCACCTCGATCGGCCGGTCGATTATCTCAACACGCACGGCACTTCGACGCCCGTCGGCGACCTCAAGGAAATGGAAGCGGTGCGCGCAGTGTTCGCCGACAAGCCGCCGATGATTTCGAGCACCAAGTCGCTGACGGGCCATTCACTTGGCGCGGCCGGCGCGCAGGAAGCGATCTACTCGCTGCTGATGCTGAACAACGGCTTCGCCTGCGAAAGCGCGCATATCGAGGAACTCGATCCCGCGTTCGAAGATCTGCCGATCCTCCGCAAGCGCGAAGATCGCGAGGTGAATTGCGTGCTGTCGAATTCGTTCGGCTTCGGCGGCACCAACGCCACCCTCGCCTTCACGAAACTCGCCGCCTAGTACGCAAGAAAAGACGCCAGGGCGCTGCACCAAACCCTGGCGTCCACCTACAATGTCTTTGACGCTCGCTTAGCCCGGATTGTTTTCCGTCGATTGCGATTGCGGCGTGTCGGTTGCGTTTTCGACGCGGTTGCCGGCTTGTTGCGCGGCGTCGCCAGCTTGCTCGGCGCCTTGCTGCACCGATTGCTCAGCCTGCGCGGTCGCACGATCGGCTTGCACGCCGGCGTTTTGGAACGAGCCCTGATTGTACGCGAACACCAAGATGGCGCCGGCAACGAGCAGCACGCCCAAGAACAGGCCAAGCCCAAAGCCGCCGCGGCGGCGCGGACGCTCGATCACTTCTCTGTAGCCGACGACATTACCTTCGCTGTCGACTTCGGCTTCACGAATCTTGTCGTTCATTGCAAACGCTCCTCGAGGGGTCGCGCCCCTTCGCATCGGAAAACGCGCGCCTTGAAGGCCCGGTTCCCCTTGACCGCCGCGCCCCGATGCCGCCTCTAGCGCCCAGAAAACCAGGAGTGCGCGATGGCTGACGAATGGACCTTCCCCACTGGAAAACTGGTGCAGGGCAAGCGCGGCCTCGTCATGGGCGTGGCCAACGAAAAATCGATCGCCTGGGGCATCGCCAGCCAGCTCGCCAAGCAAGGCGCGGAGCTGGCGTTCACGTATCAGGGCGAAACCCTGGAGAAGCGCGTGCGGCCGCTGGTGGAATCGATCGGCGCCAAGACGATGATCGAGTGCGACGCCACCAACGACGCCCAGCTCGATGCCGCGTTTGCGACGATCGAGAAGCAATGGGGCAAGCTCGATTTCCTCGTTCACTCCATCGCGTTTTCCGAAAAGAGTGAACTGAAAGGTTCGTTCATCGAGAACACCACGCGCGAGAACTTCCTGCGCACGATGGACATCTCGGCGTTCTCGTTCGTCGCCGCCGGCAAGCGCGCGGCGAAGCTGATGCAGCCGGGCGGATCGATGCTGACGCTCACCTATCTGGGCGCCGAACGCGTGCTGCCGAGCTACAATGTGATGGGCGTGGCGAAGGCGTGCCTCGAAGCGAGCATGCGCTACATGGCGCGTGACCTTGGACCCTCCGGCATTCGTGTGAACGCGATTTCCGCGGGGCCGATGAAGACGCTCGCGATGGCCGGCATCAGCGGCGGGCGCGGCCTTCTTTCAACCGGCCGCGCGTGGAGCCTGATGAAAGAAGACACCAGCATGGAAGGCATCGCCGGCTGCGCGCTGTGGCTGTTGTCCGATCTTGGGCGTTCGACCACCGGTGAAGTGATTCACGTCGACGCCGGCTTCCACATCGTCGGCGTGCCGGACGGGCTCGATCAGGCCTGACACATCAGCCCAAGCGCCAGGTACGCCCTACAGCGTGACGCCGCGCGTTATGCCTCAACGCTGATCAGGCGTCGTGATGCGCTGCTGGTGATCCAGGTTGCTCTGGGAGTCTCGTTGAATCGTCTGGTCTTCCCGATACGTGAGGCACACCCAGCTATCGAAGTTGGAGCCGAGCTGGCGTTGTTTCTGGCAACGCAGAGTTTGGCCGTCAGCGGTGGTGCAGGTGCGGTTTCGCCGGCCCTGATTCACGCAGCTCATCGTACCCGGCGCCATGGCGGTTTGCTGGGGCGCAGGAGCGGCAGTGGCGGAGTCAGTCGCCGCCTGCGGCGATCCGCTGAGGAGAAGGACGACCAATACTGCACCGATCATCGAACGATCCCCCGAAATTCACTGCCAGTATGACCTGCTTGATACCGGCTGCAAGCGGGCACCTTAGCCGCCGCCCGGCGTGGTGATGTGCTGCTGCCGATCGAGGGCGTTCTGCGAGTCGCGCTGAATGGTTTGGTCTTCCCGATACGTGAAGCACACCCAGCTGGAGAAGTGCGATCCGAGTTCGCGCTGGCGCTGGCAGCGAAGCACCTCGCCGTCCGACGTGGTGCAGGTGCGGTTGCGCCTGCCCTGATACGAGCAACTCATCATTCCGGGCTCAATGGCTGTCTGCGTCGCCGCACCTTGCGCAGGGGCAGCCGGCGCAGAATCTGTCGCTGCTTGTGGCGCACCGCTGAGCAGCAGGATGGCCAGGAGTGGACCGATCATCGAAAAACTCCCCGAACGGACTGATAGTCTGATCGGGTCGGGCTGCGCTCTGCAAGCCCCGTGTCGACAAAGTGAACTGCTAGGCCTGAAACCGCAGCTGCAGCTCGGCGCCCGGATTGCGGTCGGCGAAGCTCAGCGCGCCTTGCAGCTGCGTCGCCAGCGCTTGGAAGATGCGCATGCCGAGGCTTTGCGCGTTAGCGGCGTCGAAGCCGGCCGGCAAGCCTTTGCCGTCGTCGGCGATGCGAAGCGCGAGCTGGTCGGTGTCTTCGCGCTTCAGCGAAATGCGGATCGTGCCGTGGCGGCCGTCCGGATAAGCGTGCTTCACCGTGTTGGTCAGCGCTTCGTTGACGATCATGGTCAGCGCGACGATGCGATCCATCGGCAGCGTGATCGGCGGGATGTCGACGCGGCAAACGATGTTCTTCGCGCCGGTGGCTTCGATCAGCTCGTGGCAAAGGTCCTCGATCAGCGGGCCGAGCGGCGCTTCCGATGTGGTTGGATCGTGAAGACGGCGGTGGATGCGCGCCATGGCGCGCACGCGCGAGGCCGCCTCCTCCAGCGCGGGCTCAGCGGGCGTGCCCTCGAGGCGCTTCTGCTGAATCGACAACAAGCCGGCGATGAATTGCATGTTGTTGGCGACGCGGTGCTGCATTTCCTTGAACATCGCTTCGCGTGAGGCGAGCAGCTGCTCGGCGCGCTGGCGTTCTTCCCGAAGGCGCATCGCGACCCAGTAGAAGCCTTCGATCATCAGGATGCTGATGCTCGTCACCAGCGCGAAGAACACGACGCCCAAGACGTTCGATCCGCGCTCCGCCCAAAAGCTGCTCGGCGACATGAACATGAACCAGGACGTCACGCCCGAGAGCACGGCGATAACGATCGCGGGCCAGGTGCCGCCGAGGATCGCGGTTGCGAGAACGGCGGGGAAGAACACCAGGAACGGATACGGATCCATCACCGCGCCGGTGACCATCCGGAGTCCGAGCGCAAAGCCGTAAATGCCGAGACCGATCAGCCCCCCAACGATGGGGCGCTGTCGCATCGCCACCAGGCGGTCGACCCAGAGATCGAGATTGGTAATCGCCTGCTCCCATCGTCGCGCGCCCAGTTCCGAGGGAACTTCCGGTACGCGCCCACCGTCCAACCAAGAGCGTCAAATGTGGCGGTCCGGCAATCGCTTTTGTGAAGTTTCGTTAAACGTCAGTCGCGTTCGAGGCGAGTTCCGCCGCGTGACGCAAGAGTTCCTTCGCGCGCTCGGCGTCACGGTCGCGCACCATGAGGCGATAGCCGCCGCCGGCGTGCACGAGATGCGGCATGGTCGACATCACATGCTCTTCTGGCACGAGCGCGCGCATGCCTTCCGACTCCAACAGCGAGCGCGCGACCATGGCTTCGGCGCGCTGGACGTAAGTGGCGATGGTGACGAGGTCGGCCATGGGCCCGAGCCTAGCGGCTGCGGCGGCCCGCGCGAAGGCCTCTATCTGCGCTAGTCGTCGTAGCGCGGACGTTCTTCCTCGTGGTCGATCTCGATGCCTTCTTGGTCGGGCGTATCGCCAGCCGGGTCCGTCGCGTCCGGACGCTCCGGCTTGACGACGCCGTACTCGCGCCGATCTCGGTTCGGTCCATGCATGCTGGAGGGCGTTCCTGGCGTGACGGGCATGATCATCTCCCGAGAGACAAACAACATGCGACAACCCGCGTTCCGTTGCGCCGACCCAAACAAGAAAGCCCGCCTCTTGCGAAGCGGGCTTTCTGTTTGCGTTGTGCTTCGGCTTAATCGCCGCTTGCTTCCCGGCGTGGCCGGTCGCCGCGATGGCCGCCGCGGCCGCCGCGGTGATGACCGCCGCCGCCTTCGCCACGGTCGCGGCGTGGGCCCTTGTCTTCGGCTTCTTCGCCGAGTTCAGCGGTGAGATCGGCGCCCGTGGCTTGATCGACGACTTTCATCGAAAGCCGCGTCTTGCCGCGATCGTCGAAGCCCAGGAGCTTCACCTTGACGACATCGCCTTCCTTGACGACGTCGCTCGGCTTTTCCACGCGCTGACGCGCGAGCTGGCTCACGTGCACCAGGCCGTCTTTCGCGCCGAAATAGTTCACGAAGGCGCCGAACTCCATCACCTTCACGACTTTGCCTTCGTAGATCTGGCCGATCTCCGGCTCGCTCGTTAGCGACTTGATCCACTTCACCGCCGCTTCGATCGATTCCGCGTTCGGCGAAGCGACCTTCACGGTGCCGTCGTCTTCCACGTTGATCTTGGCGCCGGTCTTTTCGACGATTTCGCGGATCACCTTGCCGCCGGTGCCGATCACATCGCGGATCTTGTCGGTTGGGATGGTGAGCTGGACGATGCGCGGCGCGTTGGGGCCGACTTCCGCGCGCGGCGCGTTCAGCGCTTTGTTCATCTCGGCGAGGATGTGCATGCGGCCCGCATGCGCACGCTCCAGCGCCACTTCCATGATCTGCTGGGTGATGCCGGCGACCTTGATGTCCATCTGCAGCGAGGTGATGCCCTTCTCGGTGCCCGCGACCTTGAAGTCCATGTCGCCGAGATGGTCTTCGTCGCCGAGGATGTCGGTCAGTACTTCGTAGCCGTAGTCCTCGAGAATGAGGCCCATGGCGACGCCGGCGACTGGCGCGGCGATCGGCACGCCCGCATCCATCAACGCGAGTGATGAACCGCAAACCGTGGCCATCGACGAGGAGCCGTTCGACTCCGTGATCTCGGAAACGAGGCGCACCGTGTACGGGAACTGCTCCGCCGTCGGCAGCACCGCTTTCATCGCGCGCCACGCCAATTTGCCGTGACCGATTTCGCGGCGTCCAGCGCCGCCCATGCGGCCGGTTTCGCCGACGCTGTAGGGCGGGAAATTGTAGTGGAGCATGAAGCGCTCTTTGGTCGTGCCGGAGAGCGCGTCGATGAATTGCTCATCTTCCGCGGTGCCGAGCGTGGCGACGACGATGGCTTGCGTCTCACCGCGCGTGAACAGCGCCGAGCCGTGCGTGCGCGGCAGGAAGCCGACCATCGACTCGATCGGACGCACCTTGTCGACCGGACGGCCGTCGATGCGGCCCTTTTCCTTGACGATGCGGGTGCGGACGATGTCGCTTTCGACTTCCTTGAAGACTTCCTTCAGGACGTTCGGCTCGGCGCCGTTCGGATTGGCGTCCGATTTGCCGAGTTCGGCTTTCGCTTTGTCGCGAAGTTCGCCGACGGCGCCGTAGCGCTCGTCCTTCTTGGTGATCTTGTAGGCGTTGGCGAGATCGGCGCCGACGAGGTTCTTGATCTTCGCTTTGAGATCGGCGTTGTCAGGCGCTTCGAACTCGAACGGCTCCTTGCTGGCCTTCTCCGCGAGTTCGATGATCGCATCGATCACCGGCTGCATGCCCTTGTGCGCGAGCGCGAGCGACTCGAGCATTTGCGCTTCGGTGAGCTCCTTCACTTCCGACTCGACCATCATGATCGCGTTGGCGGTGCCGGCGACGACGAGATCGAGTTCGCTCGTCTTCATCTGCTCGATGGTCGGATTGAGAACGGGCTTGCCCTCGATCCAGCCCACGCGCGAGGCCGCGATCGGGCCCATGAACGGCACGCCGGATATGGTCAGCGCCGCTGAGGCCGCCACCATCGCCAGGATGTCGGACTCGTTTTCGTTGTCCCACGAGAGGACGGTGATGATGACTTGAACTTCGTTCTTGAAGCCATCGACGAACAGCGGACGGATCGGACGGTCGATCAGGCGGCTAAGAAGCGTTTCCCGCTCCGTTGGGCGGCCTTCGCGCTTGAAGAAGCCGCCGGGAATGCGGCCCGAAGCGAAATACTTCTCTTGGTAGTTCACGGTCAGCGGGAAGAAGTCTTGTCCCGGCTTCGGCTCTTTCGCGTACACGCAGGTCGCGAGCAGAGCGGTCTCTCCCCAAGTAGCGAACACAGCGCCGTCGGCTTGCCGCGCGACGCGCCCGGTTTCGAGCGTCAGCTTGCGCCCCGCCCAATCGAGAGAAACGGATTTGGTTTCGAACATACATCATACTCCAGGCCGAAGAGCCGGTGCTCGGCGGCCCATGTGGCGAGCGGCGGATCCGCTGCGCCGATTGCCTCCTTCGCGGATCGAAGGAGGGTCGTCAGGGTTTGAGGGGCGAGATGCGTGAGGTTTTGATGCCGAAGCGCCAACACCCCTCACACGGCGCGCGAGATCGCACGCCGCGTCGGCTGCGCGTTAGCGGCGCAGGTTCAGGCGCTCGATCAGCGTCGAATAACGCTTCTCATCGCGGTCCTTGAGGTAGTCGAGAAGGCGACGGCGCTGCGAGACCATCTTGAGGAGGCCGCGGCGCGAGTGGTTGTCCTTCTTGTGCGTCTTGAAATGCTCAGTCAGCGCGTTGATCCGTTCGGAGAGGATCGCGACTTGGACTTCCGGCGAACCGGTGTCGTTCTTGCCGCGCGCATGTTCTTTGATGAGCGCACTCTTGCGCTCGGCTGCAATCGACATCGGGACTCCTCTAGTCTGGCAAATGAAACACGCGGGTCGGCTTGAAGCGGCCTGCCCGCACGTCGCCCAGAGCCACGGCCCTACCGCCAAACACCGCGAGCACCGCGCGCGATGCATCTTGGCCGGCGATGGTGCGGGGCCTGAAGTTCGGCCGGAGCTGCTCCATGACGTGAGGAAGCAGCACGATCGGCCGGCCTTGCCTGAGCTTGAATGCATCCTCTCCGTTGATGGCCAGCGCCGGGATGTCGGCCAGCGCGGTCTCTACGGGTTGGAGGCGTTCAGACGCGGCGTCCTTCTGGCGCAAATTCTCCAGGGCGTCGAGGGGTATTGCCTTTTCCTCGGTGAACGGGCCGACCGCGGTCCGACGCAAACGCCAGACATGGCCTTCGGCCCCGAGCGCGGCGGCGAGGTCGCGGACCAGCGCCCTGATGTAAAAGCCTTTTCCGGAGCGGATTTTCAGCGTCGCGTAGTCCGCGCCTTCGGTTGAAACGAGCTTCGCCTCATGCACAACGACATGGCGGGGCTGCAGTTCGACGGCCTCTCCGGCCCGCGCCAGATCGTAGGCGCGCTCGCCTTCGACCTTCACAGCGCTGAACTGCGGCGGGACTTGCTCGATCTCGCCGGTGAACGCTGGCAGCGCTTTTTCGATCTGCTCGCGGGCCGGGCGGACGGCGCTCGAGCCGATGGGCTTGCCTTCGCGATCCTGCGTGTCGGTCGAGACGCCCCAGGCAATGGTGAAAACGTAGGTCTTCTCCGCTTCCATCAGCCACGGCACGGTTTTGGTGGCTTCGCCGAGCGCGATCGGCAGCACGCCGGAGGCGAGTGGGTCCAGCGTGCCGGAGTGCCCGGCCTTCTGCGCGTTGAAGAGGCGCCGGACTGCGGAGACAGCCTGCGTCGACGTCATCTGCTCCGGCTTGTCGAGGCAGATCCAGCCGGAGATGTCGTCGCCTTTTTTCCGGCGGCTCATGACAGAACCCCGGTGCTGGCGAGCTGGAGCGCGCGGCCCCTGCCGCGCATGACCTTCGCCAAGGAGAAAATGCGCGCCAGGGGGCGCGCGCTCCAACCTTTCGACATCACGCGTCGTCCTTGCGCGAAAGATCGCGGCGGACTTCGTCGGAGCGGAGAAGTTCGTCGATGTGGCGCGCTTCCTCGTAGGAGAGATCCGGCTCGAAGTGCAGTTCGGGGATGTGGCGAAGCTCGATCACCTTCGCCAACTTGCCGCGCAGGAACCCGCTCGCGCGCGTCAGAGCTGCGGCGATCGCGCGCGCGTCACCGGACGCGAGCGGCGCGACGAAAACCGTCATGTGCTTCAAGTCGGGAGACGCGCGCACTTCGCCGACCGTGATCGAAACCCCGTGCAAATCGGGATCGCGCATTTCTTCGCGCGTGAAAATGTCGACGAGCGCGTGGCGCACCAGCTCACCGGCGCGCAATTGGCGTTGCGAGGGGCCCTCGCGCGAACCGCCGCGGTGACGTCTCATCGTTTAGCTCTGCGCCGAGAACGAATAGGCCGCGCACAATTGCGGGTCTTGTCCGGGCAGACCGGGCGCTTGCGCGCCTTTGAAGGCGGCGACACGGAACACCCAGTGGCTGCCGGCGTCGACGAATTCGCTGACGGCGACGTGGCGCGTCTGTTCGTTGCCGCAGAGGCCGCCACGCGCTGCGGAGCGCGTCACGTTTTCGTCGATGACGCGATAGACGTGCGCATCGACACGCGGATCGCCACCGAGCACGGCGGCGAAACTCTGGCCGCCGACGCCCGAGCGTTGATCGGCCGGCACTTCCGAGATCGGTTGCGCGCGAATGGTGACGCCGTTGGCGAACGCAAACACGATCGGCCCGCCGCGCACGCTTTCGATTGAGACGCGCAGATTGCCGGTGATGGTGCGGGCGTTGTCGTTGACCGCGCGCCATTGCTGACGCGCCACCGCGGGCTCTTCCTGCGGCACGGTGTCGACGCGCATCTCAGGCGCCACGATGGTGGAAGGACGCACGGTCGAGGTTTCGACCATGTCGTTGCGGCCGCACGCGGCGGCCGCGGCGATCAGGATGAGCGCGCAACTCGCGCGAAACGCCGCCCTAAAGCGAGCGCTGCACCACTTCGACATTGAAGCACTCGATCACGTCGCCTTGCTTGATGTCCTGGAACGCGCCGAAGCTCATGCCGCATTCCTGGCCCATCACGACTTCGTTCACCTCGTCCTTGAACCGCTTCAAGGTGGTGAGCGTCCCCATTTCTTGGATCACGACGTTGTCGCGCAGGATGCGCACCTTCGCGCCCTTGCGGACGACGCCTTCGGTCACCTTCACGCCCGCGACCTTGCCGACCTTGGAAATCTGGAAGACTTCCAGCACCTGCGCGTTGCCGAGGAAGGTTTCGCGCGTGAGCGGCGCGAGCATGCCCGACATAACGCCTTTGATGTCGTCGATCAGGTCATAGATGATGTTGTAATAGCGGATCTCGACGCCTTCGCGCTCGGCCAGATCGCGCGCCTCCTTCGAAGCGCGGACGTTGAAGCCGATGATCGGCGCGCCGGAGCCCTTCGCGAGCTGCACGTCCGATTCGTTGATGGCGCCGACGCCCGACAGCACGATGCGCGCGCGCACTTCTTCGTGCGCGAGCTTTTCCAGCGAACCGACGATGGCTTCCGCCGAGCCCTGCACGTCGGCTTTGATGAGGATCGGCAGCTCCTTCGCCGTCGAATCCTTGAACTTCGCCATCATGCTTTCGAGCGAGGTGCCCGTGCGCGACTGGCCGGTCGATTTCTGCTTCTTGGCGCGCGCGCGGTAGTTCGCGACTTCGCGGGCGCGGTTTTCGTTCTCAACGACGTTCAGCACATCGCCCGGCTCCGGCACGCCTTCGAGACCCATGATCTCAACAGGCTCGGAGGGACCGGCTTCCTGCAGCTGCTGGCCGCGTTCGTTGGTGATGGCGCGGACGCGGCCGATTTGAGCGCCGACAACGACGATGTCGCCGCGCTTCAGCGTGCCCTTCTGGATCAGCACCGTCGCGACCGTGCCGCGGCCCTTGTCGAGCTTGGACTCGATCACCGTCGCTTCAGCGGAGCGCTCCGGGTTCGCCTTGAGGTCCATGACCTCGGCTTGTAGCAGGATCGTCTCCACCAGCTTGTCGAGGCCGGTCTTCTTCAGCGCCGAAACCTCGACCGCGAGCGTGTCGCCGCCGTGCGCTTCGGTGACGATCTCGTGCTGCAACAGATCGGTGAGCGCGCGCGTCGGGTTCGCGTCGGGCTTATCGATCTTGTTGATGGCGACGATGATCGGCGCGCCGGAAGCGCGGGCGTGATGGATGGCTTCCACCGTTTGCGGCATGACGCCGTCATCGGCGGCCACGACCAGCACGACGATATCGGTGACTTGCGCGCCGCGCGCGCGCATCGCCGAGAACGCGGCGTGGCCCGGCGTATCGAGGAAGGTGACGCGCTGGCCATCCTTCAGACGCACTTGATAGGCGCCGATGTGCTGGGTGATGCCGCCATGCTCGCCCGACACCACGTCGGTTTGACGAAGCGCATCGAGCAGCGAGGTCTTGCCGTGGTCGACGTGGCCCATGACCGTCACCACCGGCGGGCGCGGCTGCAGATTTTCGTCGGCGTCGACTTCGCCGGAGAGGCCCTCTTCGACGTCGGATTCCGCGACGCGCTTGACGGTGTGGCCCATCTCGGTCGCGATCAGCTCGGCGGTATCCGCGTCGAGCTCGTCGCTCATCTTCAGCATCTGGCCTTGGCGCATCATGAACTTGATGATGTCCGCGACCCGCACGGCCATGCGGTTCGAGAGCTCTTGAACCGTGATACTTTCCGGAATGACGACTTCGCGCTTGATTTGATCGCGCTCGCCGCCGCCGACTTGCTTGGCGCGGCGTTCCTTTTCTTTCTGCTGCGCACGACGATACGCGGCAAGCGAACGGACGCGGTCGTCGTCGCCCTCCGTGATGCGCTCGACCATGTCGAGCGTGAGCTTGCCTTCGCGGCGCTTCGGCTCGCCTTTCTTCGAGGTCGGCGGCGGCGCGACCGGCCGGCGCGCGCTCTTCACACGGCCGCCGAGTTCGCCAAGCACGTCGCTGACGTCTTCTTTCGGTTGTTGCTGACGCGCGGACGGAGGCGCTGCGGCGCGCGTCGCTTGCGTTTCGCGCTCCGGCGCTTCTTCCGCTTCGGTCCGGCGGCGCGCTTCGTCGATCTCGGCCTGCTGCGCTTCGAGTTCTGCTGCTTTGCGGCGCTGCGCGTCCTCGAGCGCGCGTCGCTGATCCTCTTCGGCGCGCACGCGCTCTTCGCGCTCGCTGCGTTCGGCCATCGCGTTGGCGACGGCTTCTTGGCGGCGGCGCACTTCTTCGTTGCTGATCTCGGCGCCGCGGCCATCCGCGGGCGGACGCTTCGCTTCCACTGCCGGCGCTGCCGGCGCGGCGCGCACGGGCTTCTGCAATGGCGGCGGAACGCCAGGACCCGGTGCTGCCGGTTGCGCGGGCGCGGCGGCTGCGCCTCCAGCGCCTGGACGATTGATCGCGCGCTTCTCGCGAACTTCGACGGCCACTTGCTTGGTGCGGCCATGGCTAAAGCTCTGACGCACGGTACCCGCGCTCGCGGTGCGGGTCAGCGTCAGCGGTTTGCGGCCGGTCGCTTCTTTCTGTTCGTTGCCGTCACTCATGCGTACGCGATCAATCCTCGGTTTCTTCCAATGTCTGTTCGCTCGACGCGGGGGACGAACTTGAGGGTTCGACGACCGCGTCGCCCAGTCCCGCAGCAAGAGAGAGCCAGGAATCGGGCCAAGAGCTCGGAACGATGGCGCGGAACCCCGCGAGGCGGCTGATGTCTACCGCCCAGGCCAGCGCCAAGCGCTCTTGAAGCAGGCATGCGTGTATCACACGCTCCCGCCCCAGCGCCATGCCCAAATCCGCCGCTGAAAAGCAGCCAATCAAGGGCGGGACCCTGCCCCACAGGCCCTTATGTAGGGACGATAATTTGGCGCGGCCATCTTCCGCGCCATCGCTCGCCTCGATCCATGCGGGAACCGGTTGCGCCCTGAACGCGCCCTCAACCTGGGTTGCGCCGAACGCGATGGCGCCGGCCTTGCGGGCAAGACCGAGAAAATCGAGGCAGCGCTTCGTCAGAAGCGACTCTGTCCAATCGGCAAGGTTGTCCGGCGCTTTGACGTTGGCTTTGAACGCGCGCGCGAAGCCGCCCTTCTTCGACGCTTCCGCGATGCGTGCGCGTTTCGCCTCAACCCATGCGCCACGGCCTGGCAATTTCGCCGCAACGTCGGGAACGACGGCGCCGTCCGGCGCGAGCGCGAAACGGATCAAGCGATGTTCGGGCAGCACCGCGCCGCTCGCCACGCAGCGGCGTTCGCGTTGCTTCGATGATTTGGCTTCAGGCAGCGTCGACCTTCCGTCCGCGCTGCGCGAGCAGCACTTCCGCGATCTGCACCGCGTTGAGCGCAGCACCCTTGCGCAGATTGTCGCCGGTGACGAACAGCGCGAGGCCGTGCGGCACGGTTGGGTCTTTGCGGATACGGCCAACGAACACCTCGTCGCGGCCGGTGGCGTCGAGCGGGTTCGGCACTTCCGTCACCGCCACGCCCGGCGCCTTGCGCAGCAACTCCGTCGCCTGCTCGACTGAGAGCGGACGCTCGAACTCGAGGTTCATCGACAGCGAGTGGCCGGTGTAGACGGGCACGCGCACGCACGTGCCGGAGACAAGCAAGTCCGGGATTTCGAGAATCTTGCGGCTCTCGTCGCGCAGTTTGACTTCTTCCTCTGTGTAACCGTCTTCGACGTACACGTAGTTCAGCGGCACGACGTTGAACGCGATCGGCACGGGCCACTTCTTTTTGGCCGGAAAATCCAGCGCGTCGCCATGATGCGTCAGCTCCGCGGAGTCGTCCGCCGCGAACTTCACTTGCGCTTCGAGCTCATCAACGCCCGCCAGACCGCCACCGGACACGGCCTGATACGTGCTGGCCACGAGCCGCTTCAGTCCCGCCGCATCGTGGAGCGGCTTCAGCACCGGCATGGCGGCCATCGTCGTGCAGTTCGGATTGGCGATGATGCCTTTCGGAATCGACTTCAGCGCGTGCGGATTCACTTCCGACACCACGAGCGGCACGTCGGGATCGCCGCGCCACGCAGAGGAATTGTCGATCACCGTCGCGCCTGCGGCTGCGACTATCGGCGCCAGTTTCTTCGACGTGGAGCCACCCGCGGAGAAGAACACGATGTCGAGGCCCGCGTAGTCGGCCTTCGCCGCGTCCTCGACGACGATCTCGCTCTCCTTCCAGCGCAGCTTCTTGCCGGCCGACCGCTCGGACGCGAACAGCCGCAGCGACGTCAGCGGAAACTTCCGCTCCGCCAGCGTCGCGCGCATCAATTCGCCAACGAGGCCTGTCGCTCCGACAATGCCAACGCGCATTTGACGTTATCCCTCGCTCTCGCCTTCCGCGGCGGCTTCGCCATCATTGGCTGCTTCGGTCGGCGCGTCGATCCAGCCGGCGGCCACACGCGCGCTCAGGATCAACTGATCGGCGGCTTCCTGCGTGAGCTGGAAGTCTTCCAGCACGCCCGGTTCGCGGACGCGTTCGCCGCCTTTGGTCTCGAACCAGCCGCGCAGATCCTCGCCGGTGTAGCCGGCGAAGTCCTCGAGCGTCGTCACGCCCTTCTGGCCAAGCGCGACGACCATCGGCAGGGTGAGGCCCGGCGCCCGCATCAGTGCGTCTTCGACGCCGAGTTCTTTCGCTTTCGCTTCCATCTCGATGCGCAGCTTTTCGAGGAACTCCTGCGCCCGCGCTTGCAGTTCTTCGGCAATTTCGTCGTTCAGGCCCTCGATCGATGCGAGATCGTTGGAGTCGACGTAGGCGATTTCCTCGATCGTCTCGAAACCTTCCGACGCCAGCAATTGTGCGAACATTTCATCGACTTCGAGCGCACGCACGAAGAGTTCGGTGCGGACGGCGAATTCCTTCTGCCGGCGCTCGGATTCTTCGGCCTCGGTGAGAATGTCGATCGACCAGCCGGTCAGCTGCGACGCCAGACGCACGTTCTGACCGCGCCGACCGATGGCGAGCGAAAGCTGCGCCTCGCCGACGACGACTTCGACGCGTGCGTCTTCGGGATCGAGCACGACCTTCGTCACTTCCGCCGGCTGCAGCGCGTTGACGATGAAGGTCGCCGGATCGGGCGACCACGGGATGATGTCGATCTTCTCGCCCTGCAACTCCCCGACGACCGCCTGCACGCGCGCGCCGCGCATGCCGACGCAGGCGCCGACCGGATCGATGGAGCTGTCGTGGCTCAAGACCGCGATCTTCGCGCGCGACCCCGGATCGCGGGCCGCCGCCTTGATCTCGATCACGCCTTCATACACTTCCGGCACTTCCTGCGCGAACAGGCGCGCCATGAATTCCGGCTTGGCGCGCGAGAGGAAGATTTGCGGGCCCTTCGCTTCGCGGCGCACGTCGTAGATGTACGCGCGCGTACGGTCGCCGGTGCGCAGGTTCTCGCGCGGGATTGCTTCGGAACGCCGGATCACGCCTTCGGCGCGGCCGAGATCGACAATCACGTTGTAGAACTCGACGCGCTTGACGACGCCGTTGACGATCTCGCCCATGCGGTCCTTGTATTCGCCGTATTGGCGCTCACGCTCGGCTTCGCGGACTTCGTGGTTGATCACCTGCTTCGCGGTCTGCGCGGCGACGCGGCCGAAATCCATCGGCGGCAGGATTTCCTCGTAGGTCTTGCCCACAACCGCTTCCGGATCGCTCTTCACGGCGACGTCGATCATGATGTCGGTGGACGGATTGAACGGCCGCGTTTCCGGATCGAGCATGCTGTCGTCGATCACGGTCATCACGCGCTTCAGCGTCATCTCGCCGGTTTTCACATCGATCGAGGCGCGGATGTCATGCTCGGCGCCGTAGCGCGAGCGCGCCGCCTTTTGCAGCGCGTGCTCCATCGCCTCGATGACGATGTCCTTCTCGATCGACTTCTCACGCGCGACCGCGTCGGCGATCTGCAGAATTTCGAGCCTATTGGCGGAAATGCCGGTGCTCATGATGGTTTCCTCTTCTCTTCGTCTCTTTCGGCCGCTTTCGCGCGCCGCAAATCTTCTTCGATCAGTCTGTCGGTGAGCACGAGGCGCGCATCCGAGAGCCCCGCGAAATTCAAGCGCACGTCGCCGTCTTGGGTTTTCAGCAAGACGTCCTGCCCATCGACCCCAGCGATCACACCTTTGAAGCGCTTGCGCCCGTCGATCATCAGCGCGGTTTCGAGTTTCGCATCGTGACCGGTGAAGCGTTCGAAGTCCTCGAGCCGCATGAGCGGGCGATCGATGCCCGGCGAGGAGACTTCGAGGTCGTACTGATCAGCGATCGGGTCGGCCTCATCGAGCATCGCCGACACCGTGCGCGACAGCACCGTGCAATCGTCGACTTCCATGCGCCCGTCGTTCAAGCGCTCGGCCATGATCTGCAGCCGCTTGCGGCGCAAACCTGATAAGCGCACGCGCACCAGCCGATAGCCCATGTCCTCCGCCACCGGCTCGATGAGCGCGACGATGCGCTCCTCGACGGGGTTGGTCGCTCTCACGCGCGGCCTTTGCGCGGACGCTGCGCCAGCGCCAGCAAATCGATTTCGATCGGACGCGCGGCGACCTCCCACGGCGGCAGCGGCTTCGGCTGCTTGGGCTCGCCCACTTCGTTCTCCGGTCCGAGCTGGAGGGCGAAAAACGCCGGCGGCTTCGGATTGCGCATGACCCGTCCTTCGGCCCGGTTCCGGGCCAAGAAAAAAGCGGCGGGGGAAAG
>JADMIO011621088.1_pt1 | contig 47679 bp, 36 predicted proteins | sample 8958161 | NCBI WGS metagenome assembly JADMIO01 (sample SAMN16585339, study PRJNA669376) | soil metagenome | isolation source: Crop rotation soil | place: USA: Cullars Rotation, Alabama | collected 2011
GCCGCGACTTCAAGTCACGTGAATTCCAAGCTTCGGATCCCACTGTGCTGGAAAGGCTCGATGGGCTCGTAACAAAGGAAGCGATCACGCGCGATTTGACCGAATTTTCCGCGAAGGGAATTGGCGAGGTCTTGCTGGTCAACTCGGCGAACTTGAAACCGTCGGAAGGGATGAAGGGCGCGGTGAAATTTCTCTCGCCTGAATGGCGGGAACTTTACCGCTTTGCACTCCGTGAGGCGAACCGCCTCGGGATCGACGTCGGCGTGAATCTCTGCGGCGGTTGGTGCATGGGCGGTCCGTGGATTCCGCCGCAGGCGTCGGGACGGTGGTTTTTGCAGTCACGAATCACCGTCGAGGGACCGCGGAAATTTTCGGAGCGGCTGCCGCTGCCGGGGAATCGCGACGGTTATGATCACGTGTTCAATCCACCCGGCTTTAAGGATTACATCGATTTGCCCCTCGGCCAGCTCGACTATCGTGACACCGCGGTCGTCGCCTTTCCCGACGCCGACCCGGCGGCGGATAAGCTCGGCGCCGAACGCGGAAAATTACTTTCGGCGAAATCGAATCGGCGCGACGCGAGCAATCACATGCGCGCGCGTGACGTGATTAAACCAACCCTGATTCCGTGGACGGCAGCTGCCGGCGACCGGCCAATTCCGGTTGAAGGCGTGGTAAATCTCACGGCGCAGATGAAGGCCGACGGGCAACTCGAGTGGGATGTGCCGCCGGGACGGTGGACGATTATTCGCACAGGTCATCGCATGACCGGTTCGCGCGTAATGATTCCGCCACCTGAAGCGGATGGATTATCGGTCGGTTGGTTGTCGGGGGAGGGCGTGGATCTGCAGTTTAAGCATCTCGGTGAACTATTTCTTTCCGACGCCGCTTCGGTGGGAAAGAAGCTGAGTTATTTTTGCGACGACAGCTTCGAGGATGGTTTTCCAAACTGGACGGAAAAGATCGTCGAACGGTTCGAACACTATCGCGGGTACGATCCCGTGCCGTATTTGCCGGTGCTGTCTGGCTACATGGTCGGCAGCGCCGACATGTCGGATCGGTTCCTGCACGACTATCGCAAGACCATCGCCGATTGCATGGCGGATGGACACTATGCGCGATTCGCGGAGCTGTGTCACGATCACGGCTTGCTGGTGCAAAACGAATCTGCCGGACCGAGCCGGTCGGGCACGATGTGCATGGACGGACTGAAAAATCTTGGGCGGAGCGACCGGCCGATGGGGGAATTCTGGCTCGGACTGCGTCACGACGAGCCCGGCGGCGACGATCCCAAGCTGGCTTACGGTGTGTCACGACTCGAAGACGGGCAGAACAAGGTCACGAAGATGGTGGCCTCGGCGGCGCACATTTACGGACGCACGCTCGCGTCGGCCGAATCGTTCACGTCGAACCGTCACTGGCTCGACTATCCCGGCAGCCTGAAGCCCGCCGCCGATCGCGCATTCTGCGAGGGAATCAACCGCCTGATGATTCACTGCTCCACGCTCCAGCGATCGGAAGATGGCAAACCCGGCTACGAATATTATGCGGGCACACATTTCAATCCGAACGCCACCTGGTGGGAAAAGAGCGGCCCCTTTCTGGATTACCTTGCCCGCTGCCAGCATCTGCTGCGGCAAGGGCGTTTTGTTGCCGACGTACTGTATTACAATGGCGATGCGGCGCCGAATCTGGTCGAACCAAAGCACATCGATCCGTCGCTTGGCGCTGGTTTTGACTACGACGTTTGCAATGAAGAAGTATTGCTCACGCGACTGGCGGTTCGCGACGGACGGATCGTGCTGCCTGACGGCATGAGCTACCGTCTGCTGGTGTTGCCCGATCGCACGAGAATGCCGGCGGCGGTGATGGCAAAGATCAAGACGCTGGTTGCAGCGGGAGCGACCGTCGTCGGTCCCAAACCCGACCGTGATTCAGGACTCCGCAATTATCCCCAATCGGATTGCGATGTGAGCGCGCTCGCGGCTGAGGTCTGGGGCGATTGCAACGGACGTGACGTGACGACGCATCATTTTGGCCACGGTCGTGTATTTTGGGGCAAGACGCTGCGGGAGATTTTACACGACGACGGGGTGGGGCCGGATTTCGCTGTGACAGGCGACAAGCATGCGTTCATCGATTTTATTCACCGGAGCACTGACGAAGCGGAGATTTATTTCGTGGCGAATCGTGAAAATCGCGCCGTTTCAGTCGATAGTGTCTTCCGTATCAGCGACCGGTCGCCCGAAATTTGGGATCCGGTGAGCGGAACTATGTTGACTGTGGAAAACGGCCGGCGCCTGGATGGAAATACCGTTGTCCCGATGGAGTTCGCTGCACATCAGTCGTTCTTCGTCGTGTTTCCGAAAACGGCCGGAGCATCGGCCGTGCTTGGAAATTTCCCCAGAGTGACGCCCGCACAGGAACTCACGGGCGCTTGGACGGTGAAGTTCGATCCGAAGTGGGGCGGACCTGCGACCGCTGAGTTCGCCGCGCTCGAGGATTGGACAAAACGATCGGAAGATTCGATCCGTTACTATTCGGGCACCGCGACATATGTGAAGCATTTCGATTTGAAGCCAGGAGCCAGCGGCCGGCTCTTCCTCGATCTGGGCGTGGTGAAGAACATCGCAGATGTTCGTCTCAACGGAAAACGACTTGGCGTCGTGTGGACTGCTCCCTGGCGAATCGAAATTACCGGTGCGGTGCGTGACTCCGGCAACATTTTGGAAATCGAAGTGGCGAACTTGTGGCGGAACCGGCTGATCGGCGATGCGACGCTGCCTCCAGCTCAACGACTGACGTGGACAAATATTCCCACCGATCCGAAAGGGACATTGTTGCCTTCGGGGCTGCTGGGACCGGTCGTGATCCAAACCCAGACTCAACTCACGACACCATGAAATTTAGCAGGCGACATTTTTTGAAAGTAGGTTCGATGGTCGCGGCGGGTCTGCCGCTGGCCCGGCTTTCGCTGACGGCGGGACCATCCAATGCAGATGCGGCCGACGACGAGTTGTTTGCTCAGTTCCAGAATCCGGGCGGATTGGCGCGTCCCTTTGTGCGTTGGTGGTGGAACGGCGGACGTGTCGTGAAGGAGGAACTTCTGCGCGAACTCGATGTGCTGAAGGCCGCAGGCATCGGTGGCGTCGAGATCAATACGATCCAATTTCCCGAGACCGCCGATCCGATGGGTGTTCGCGAGTTATCGTGGTTGAGCGAAAGCTGGCTCGACATGATCGAGGTCGCCGTAGCCGGGGCAAAGGCGCGCGGGCTCATTTGCGATATCATCGTCGGTTCAGGGTGGCCGTTTGGTGCGGAAAATCTGTCGCCGGCCGAGCAGACGCAGATGATGGCGCTCGGGACGAAGAATCTCACCGGTCCCCGGCAATATCGGGTCATGGTGCGCGAACTTCTCGACGAAGTGAACCCGCCGGTGATGTCGAAGCGCGCGACGCAGACGAAGGAGCTGGTGCTGTTGCGGCTTGCGCCGGTGTTCATGAGCGAGTTCGCGCCGGGCTTGGATCTTGGTGCAAAACTCCGCGATGAATCGCTCATAATTGATGTGCCGGCGGGCGAGCATGTACTGTATTTTTTGGTGAAACTCACCGGCTTCGAATCGGTGATCCGCGGCGCACCGGGCGCGAGCGGCCCGGTACTCAACCATTTCAGCAAGGCGGCAGTGCGGGCTTATCTGGACCGGATGTCAGGTGCGTTGACGCCGCGGCTCGGCGCGTTGGGCAATGGTTTTCGCGCGTGCTTTGTCGATAGTCTCGAACTCGAAGGCGCGAATTGGTGCGACGACATGTCGCCGGAATTTGCGCGTCGTCGCGGCTACGCGATCGAGCCTTATCTGCCATTTATTCTGCTCAAGACCGGACGCATGGGTCGCGCATTGCCGCAGCCTTACGGGTCGGTCCTTGCGCCCGGGGCGCAGGACACGATCGATCGGGTCCGCTATGATTTCGAGACCACAAAAATGGAGCTCTTCCGCGAGCGCTTCACCGACACATTCGTTGCCTGGTGCCGTCAGCACGGCGTGCAATCCCGCATGCAGGCGTACGGACGCGAGTTCGAACCAACGGAGGCTGCAATGACGGTTGACTTGCCGGATTGCGAAACCTGGATCCGCGCCGACGTGGGCCAGACGATGCCCGAGCGCGAGTCGAAGTTGGGCCGTGCATATTCGCCAGTGAACAAATTTGTTTCGTCGGGTGCACGCCTGGCGGGCAAACGCATTGTTACCTGCGAGGAGGTCACCAACACGGAACTGGTATTTAACGCGGCGCTCGACCGCATCAAAGTCACCGGCGACCAGAGTAATCTCAGTGGCGTGACGCATTCGATTTTGCACGGATTCAATTACAGTCCGCCCGAGGCGCCGTTTCCGGGCTGGGTCCGTTACGGTACCTTTTTTAACGAACGTAATCCCTGGTGGCCGCATTTCCGCCATTGGGTCGATTATAAGGCGCGACTCTCGACGCTGTTTCAAAACGGAGTTTTGCAAAGCGACGTCGCCGTGATGCATCCGCTCGCGGATTTGTGGAGTCGTCGCGGTGCGCCGTGGGATCCATTTCCGGAAAACGTGCGGCCGGCCTACGCGCATAATGTGTGGGAAGCGATTCATCAAAATGGCAACGGCTGCGACTATGTGAGCGAGTCGGTGCTGCAGCGGGCTACGTTCAGGGACGGGCGCTTGCATTTTGGCGAACGCAGTTACGGTACGTTGGTGCTGCTCGAAGTTGAATCGATCGCGCCGCAGACGGCACAGTCGTTGCAGCGCTTTGCCGAAGTGGGTGGGCGATTGGTCTTTGTTGCCACCACACCGGATCGCGCTCCGGGTCTTGTCGATCATGCGGCGAGAAGTCGGGTCGTTGCGGAAACCATTCGGGCGTTTTGCCAGCGCTGGCCGCACAACACGTTCGTCTATCCTGCGCCGCAGCCCGACGAAAAACTCGGCGATTGGTATCGCCGGTTGCAGAACGTTGCCGGTATCGAACCGTATGTGAAACTCGACCGGACGGTTACGGCGATCAGCCAGGTCTATTACCGGTGTGAAGATCGCGACGTATTTTTCTTCGCCAACAGTCACTTGGAGGAAAGTTATGAAATCGATGCGCAGTTTATTTCTACGGGGAAAACGGCCTGGCAGTGGAATCCGGAAACAGGAAAGCGGCATTTGCATCCAACCGCGGGAACGAACAACCGCCTGAAACTCTCTTTCGCACCCGCAGAGTCGAAGGTGATCGTGTTCGATCGGGATGGTGGGGGCGAAATGTTGCCGGTGATCACATTGAACGAAGCTTCCGCCATCGCGGTGACAGGTCCGTGGCGCGTGCATCTTGAACATGTCGACGGTACCACGCGGTCACTTACCTTGGACACGCTGGTGGATTTCGCGACTCGCGACGATCTCCGCTCATTTGCCGGGGTAATTCGTTACGAAGCGACCGTTGAGCTGCCGGGTCGCGCGGCTACGGGACGTCAGCTAGATCTTGGGAAAGTTTTTGGTGTGTCCGAAGTGACATTCAACAGTCGCGACCTAGGCGCGAGATGGTATGGCTACCATCGCTACGAACTGGGCGACCCGATTCAGACCGGACCCAACGCCATCACCGTGCGGGTGTCCACCACACTCGGCAATCACTTGAAAAGTCTTCCCAACAACAAAGATGGCGCTAAGTGGTTGAAAAAACAGCCGTATTATCCGATGGGTTTGATTGGTCCGGTACGAATTCTATAGACCGGCGGCGTACTCTGCGCGAAGGCGCTTTTTCATTCCATGCCACTCCCGAAATCATCTCTGGAAAAGGATCTGCCGCTGCTTACCCGACGCGAAGCCCTGCAGAAGCTCAGCGCAGCCTCTCTCCTTGCACTTGGATTGTGGCCCGGAGCGTTGCGTGCGGCCGCCGGCGTACCGCCGGCCGACGATTTCACGTTCGTCGTGATTAACGACACGCATTACATGAGCCCCGAATGCGGTGAATGGCTGGAGCGCGTTTTCAAATCGGTCCGCGCGGAGAAGCCGGCGTTTTGCCTGCACGCCGGGGATCTTGTGGACAACGGCGTCCGGGAAAATCATGCGGCGGCACACGCGGTTTTCGAGCGGCTCGGCGTGCCGCTTTATGTGCAACTCGGTAATCACGACTACGCGACTCAGACTGATCGCGCCGCTTACGAGGAATTTTATCCTGACCGCGTCAATTATCGGTTCGAACACGGCAACTGGCAGTTTGTCGGGCTGGATTCGACGGAGGGTAAACATTTCGAGAAGACGATGATTTCCGAGGTCACGCTCAACTGGGTGGACGCCGAATTGCCGCATCTAGACCGTACACGTCCCCTCGTGTTGTTTACTCATTTCCCGCTGGCTGAAGGCGTGAAGATGCAGCCGTTGAACGCGAACGTGCTGCTCGAACGCTTTCGCGACCACAATCTACAAGCGGTGTTTAACGGCCATTTCCACGGTTACACCGAGCACACTTATCATGCCGCCACGGTCACGACGAACCGCTGTTGCGCTCTCAAGCGTGACAATCACGACGGCACTCATGAGCGAGGCTTCTTTGTTTGCACCGCATCCGCAGGGCGCATCACCCGCCGCTTCGTCGAGGTGCCGATGCCCAGCGGACCGGTCGTTTTGAACCCGAAGGTCTGATTCTGTTTTTACTTTGGAGTCTCCCGCTCATCGAGCGCATGAGACCGGTGAGCGGGCAGTATCCAGACCTAGTCGGCGTTAGCGCGAAGCACGTGCTGTTACCCGACGGAGGCTCGCGGTTATTCGTGCCGGTGAGATCCGTGGCTTTCGTGTCGTGGTACTCTACCGCGGCATGCCCGCCATTTCGCGACAGGCTTCGGCGCACTCGCGGCATGCCTCGGCGCATTCCTGACAGTGCTCCATGTCGTGCTTGCCGCATTCTTCGCCGCAGGCATCGCAAACTTCCGCGCAAAGCTCGCAAACCCGTTCGGCGAACTGCGAGCCGCGTGCCATCTCGCGCATCGCGAATGAGCAGATGTCGGCGCAACTGCGGTCGAGCTCGATGCAACGTGCCATCATTTTGACCGAGGGTTCGTGCAGACACGAAGTCGCGCAGTGTTCACACGCCTCCATGCATTGATGACAGGCTTCGATACAATCCTGATATTTTTCGTGGGACATAACTGATTCTCCAAGGTTGATGTTCTGAGTTGGAACGGGGCTTGCCCGCTCGGTTTAATGCTCCATCGCCGCGGGACGGAGACGGAGAAAGATCCAAAAGCCGATGGGATTTCTGCCATAAAGCCGGTCCAAATCGGATGGCTTGAACGAGTACGTCGCGGAAGCGCCCAATGCTAATTGATATGGGCGATTGTTTACTAACTCGTGACTCGCCCCGAGCGATAGTTGCTTGATCGGAAATTTCCGGTCTTCAGGAAGCAGGAGTAATTCCTCGCCGGTTTTTTCAACATATTCGGCGCGAGCGAACACGGTGTGCCGTTTCGTGATGTAGCTGGATTCGATCAGATAGGCCTCCGTCGCCGTGTGATTGGTATTGCGTCCCCACCCCAGAGTCGTGGCGAGATGACTGCCGTCTTCGAGCTTGGTCAGGTGAATAATGGAAGCGGTGGTGCGACGGACATGCTCGCTTGGATGAAGCTCTTCTGGACTCTTTAAATATCCTTCGGAAACTTGTGCGCTCCATTCTGAGGTAGGATTCCACGTGAGCCGGCCGGAGTACGAATCGAGCTTTGGTTTCTCGATGTCCCAGCGATTGTCATCGGGCTCGCGGCCGTTGAACCACGAACCTTCCAACTGCCATTTCCTTTGCGCGATTCCGGCGGTGAGTACGCCAAACGAAATGTGCGTAGAATCGAGCCAGTGATGACTGATCGGTGCAGCGGGATTGTCCATCGCGGACAAGCGGTGCGGAAAAGCGGGCGGCCCGAGTGCCGGCTCGCCGGATGGAGCGACGTAAAGCGACAGCGCCGTCTCCGGTGAGACCAGCCGGCGGTATCTTGCCGACAGCTCCATGAACAAGTCGTGCGGGTGCTGGCGATCCACGATCGGTTGGCCATGGTAGGATTCCCCGGATTGGAAAAGCAGTGGATAACCCTTTCCGGTCGTCGTCGCGGGTTCCAGGCTGAACATTCCGCGAAAGGTGAATTCGTTTTCAGCCATTCGCCGCGTGGCCATGAGCATCACCCAGTTGATCGAGTTGAACTGCTCGTCACCGCGCGGTCCGGATTGATGCTCATACCCGGCAAAGACGTTGTAGTGGGTCATGATCTGCCAATCGCCGATCATCGAGTGGCGCGTATACATCGGTGTCGCCTCAGGCTGCCACGCCGTACCCGATGCCTCCTGGGTGTCGGATATCGGCCCAAACGACATGCTCATGTGATCTTCCATCGGCATCGACATGCCCGGCATTGGCATGGCGTGATCGTGTGAAGCCGTCTGGGCATGCACCGATTGCGCGGCGGTGATGTCGATAAAAATGGCGACTGAAACAATCGCGGGTCGAAGGAATTTCATATGCGAACGAACGGGTGCAAGAGTTCGGCAGAATTGCGCGCACGCCCCATTGTTTAACATGGAACGCCCTCTGAATGACCGGTTCCGTGTCGTTTCGCTTCGGGTTTGGAGCAACATTTCCGCCGCAGAGCGCTGCATAAATTAATTTCGAACTGTCGCTGACTCAAACAAGAGAATGCTGAAAGGTCGAAGCGCAGGTCTCCCGGTATTCGCCCCGTCGAATAAACCGGAAAACTCCCGTAGGGATATCCTCGGCCATGGCTGAAGATTGCACCGCCCCTAAGCTGAACTCGGGCCATACCGAAAAAGCCTGGAATAATTTATTGTGGTGGGGACTCCAATGAACGGTCCGCAATTTAATTTCGCTCATGACACCACCCAATCCCATCGCCGTCGCGATCCGCGCCAATCTCGTTGTCATCGATCAGGGGATCGACCTGCTCACGTTGCTCGGTTCTGAGCGATATTCGAAGAGGCATCCGCTTTGCTACAACGCTTCCATCGGTGGACATCTACGCCACATCATTGAGCACTACCTCAGCTTTCTCCAAGGACTGGAATGTGGAGAAATCGATTATGAAAAACGGGCGCGCGATCCGTTGATAGAAAACGACCCCGATTATGCGATAGGCACGCTCGAATCAGTAGCAGCGCGACTGGCGGATCTGGCTGGGGCGTTGACAAACCGGGGGCTGTACCTCTGCGCTGAAACCACTCCCGGCATCGCGACGCCCACCTCGGTGCTGCGCGAGTTGGAGTTTTTGCTGAGCCACACGATTCACCATTACGCCTTGGTGGCAGTGATGGCGCGACTCCAAGGCTGTGAGCCGGAGCCGACTTTTGGCATTGCGCCCTCGACCTTGAAATTCCAGCAGACGCAAACGGCATGTGCACGGTAAGTTGGAGTCTTAACCCTGACGGGTATGATCTCTTCTTCAATCGCGACGAACTGAAGCGCCGCAGCGCGGAATTTCCACCGGCGTTGGCGCGGCAGGGCGACGTTGTCTTTGTGACGCCCCGCGATGGCGATCACGGTGGGACGTGGCTACTCGCAAATGAATTCGGGGTCACTGTTTGTCTGCTCAACGATTACGCGAATCGCTGGCGCCCGTCAGAATCCTCTCCAATATTCAGTCGTGGCCACGTTGTGCTTGGTTGCGCGGCCGCGAAAGATTTAGGCGAGGTCATCGCAGCCGTCCAACAGGCGCCGCTGAGTCGAACGTCTCCGTTTCGTTTGCTCGCTCTGGTAGCAGGAAAACGTCAGCTGATGCTCCACTGGACAGGCGTGGCGCTTGTTTCAAACGAAGGACAGAAACTGCGCCCGCCGCTAAGTTCCTCGTCCTATGCAACCGACACGGTCATTGCGACGCGTACGCAGCGGTATGGGGATTTCGTTCATTCGCCAGGCGAGCCTGCTACCAGTGATCTCTTCGCTTATCACCGTCAGCACACCCGCAGCTCGGGAGCCGATTCGGTGTTGATGGAGCGCCCGGACGCCTCAACTCGAAGTATCATCCATGTGCAAGTGAACGGTGAGCGCGTAAACCTCGCCTACGAATCCGTTCGATGGTCAGCGGCAGGCCCAACATTTCAAACTCCGCTGCGACTCACGATGCAGCGACGATCAGCCGCAGTATGCGCGGCATAGGAGCGATCTTATGCCTTGCATAATCGACCAATGAGAGACGGGTAGGGCGGGACCGCTGGGCCCGCCGCGATCGAGGCATGATATCCACAGCACGGACGGCCCGGCGGTCCGTCCACATCTTTTCTGGGGCGCGGAAGTTCGCACTTCTAAGGCGCAATCTGTTGCAGGATGAAATCTGCCACCTTCACTTTTGGAGCCGGACCAAATGAGACGCGCTGACCGCGGGCATCGATCAGCATAATCGCGTTGTCGTCCGCGTTCATGCCAATTCCCGCCTGGCTGACGTCGTTGGCGACAATCCAGTCGAGATTTTTTTCCACTAATTTTCGTCTGGCGTAAGCTTCCACGTCGTTGGTTTCAGCAGCGAAGCCCACCACGATTTGACCGGAACGTTTACCTGCGGAAAGCGTTTTCAGAATATCGATCGTTGGCACCAACTCGAGGACGGTCGCGTCTTTCGGTCGTTTTTGCTTCTGTGAAAATATCTCCCGGGGGCGGTAGTCTGCTACCGCCGCCACCGCGATAAACAGATCGCAGCTCGCGAACGGAATCTCGCAGGCGCGGTACATTTCCTCTGCCGAGGTGACGGAATGCACGGTCACACCAGCAGGAGCTGATAAAGCCACCGGGCCGCTAACCAAGTCGACCTGCCAGCCGCGCCGGGCGGCCGCGTCCGCAAGCGCGTAGCCCATTTTGCCACTCGACCCGTTGCTGAGAAACCGGACGGGATCAAGGTGTTCACGGGTCGGACCGGCGGTCAGCAAACAGCGAAAAGGGGATTTCATGGAAAGAGATGAAGACAAACGAGAGCGATTGACTCGACGAAATATTCCCAAGTCAAAAAACAGGTAAGGTGGGACCACCCGACTTCGCTGAAGCTTCGACGGGCAAACCCGGCCCGCCGCGATTTGCCCCTGTGCATCGCTCCGCGCATACCGCTCGGAAGGATCCTTCGTTTCAGTTAGGAAGACGGTCACAGGAGGGTTTGCTCCAATTGGTGGCTGAGGTCGGGTGATGGCATTGCGATGCTTCTCGTCGGGAGGCACAGAATTTTCGGACGCTCGGGAATATTCGCAGGCCACCTCTCTCTTATCCTCGATGAATGTCGATTCTCACCTGTCCAAACCGCTTTTTATCGCCAGCTGGCTCGCGCGTCTCGTCGCAGCGGCGATTTTGCTTCAGACGCTTTTCTTTAAATTTTCCGGTGCGGATGAATCCATCTACATCTTCACGACCGTTGGTCAGGAACCGTGGGGTCGTTATGGATCGGGAGTCGTCGAGCTGATCGCCAGCGTCATGATTTTTCTTCCGCGGACCATCGGTCTCGGTGCCCTTCTCGCGCTCGGCACCATGGGTGGCGCGATTTTTTTCCATCTCACCAAGCTTGGCGTGGTGGTACACAATGACGGCGGCCTGCTTTTTGCACTGGCGGTGATCGTCTTCGTTTGCGCCGCATTTTTGCTGTGGCTGTACCGCCGCACTCTGCCGCTCGTCGGTGTCCACTTTGAGACGGAGTTACTATGAAAAAAATATTCCTCTTTATTCTCAGTTTCGCGTTTACGGCTCTCGCAGCTCACGCCGAAAAGCCCATCAACACCACGATCTTTGGCGTCGCGATCAAGGGTTACGATCCGGTCGCTTATTTTACCGAGGGAAAACCGGTCGAGGGCAAAAGCGATTTCACCTACGAATGGAAAGGTGCCAAATGGCACTTCACCAACGCGGCCCACCTCGATGCTTTTAAAAGCGACCCGGAAAAATATGCGCCGCAATATGGCGGCTATTGCGCCTGGGCGGTGAGCCAGGGCTATACCGCCAGCATCGATCCGGCAGCGTGGAAAATCGTGGAGGGAAAACTTTATCTGAACTACAGCCCCGATGTGCAAAAGAAATGGAGTGCGGATATTCCCGGCAATATCAGTAAAGCCGATTCCCACTGGCCCAAAATCCTCGCGAAATAAATTCCCGGGACCCAACGCGACGACCACGTGCAAGACTGGTTGAAAATTACGGAGCCGGTGACGGCTTCCGCCGGAGGGTTGCTGGCGCTGGCGCTGGCTACTTTCATCAGTGAAGATCTCGCCTGCATCGGGGCCGGTTTGCTTGTCACGGAAGGAACGTTGACCTCTGGGCCGGCCGTCGGGGCATGTTTCACCGGGATTTTTGCGGGCGATATGCTCCTTGTGCTGCTCGGACGAACGGTTGGACGCCGTTCTTTGCGGGCCGCGCCACTTCGCTGGTGCGTCTCCGTGGAAGCGGTCGAGCGGGCTGAACGCTGGTTCGAGCGCCGTGGGCCCGGATTGATTCTCGCCAGCCGGTTTATGCCCGGCACCCGACTGCCCACTTATGTCGCGGCAGGTGTTTTGCGGGCTCCGCTCGCGCGCTTTACTGGATGGTTTGTCCTGGCCTGTGCGCTCTGGACGCCGCTGCTCGTCGGAGCTGCGGTTTTATTTGGCGGTGCGACCCGAAGACTTTTCGAGTCGTGGGCGAATTTCTGGCCGGCTGTGCTCTTTGGCGGGGCCGTCGCGCTAATTATCTCCCGACTGGCGGTTAATCTTTCGACCTGGCGCGGGCGCCGGTTGCTGTTGGGAAAATGGCGGCGGCTGGCACGCTGGGAATTTTGGCCCATGTGGGCGATTTATCCGCCGATTGTCGTTTATATTTTCTGGCTCGGACTGCGTCACCGGAGTTTCACGCTGTTCACCGCGGTGAATCCCGGCATCGGAGCGGGTGGCGGACTCGCCGGGGAATCGAAAAGCGAAATTCTGCGGGGCCTCGCTGGCGCCGGCGACGCGATTGCCCGCTGGAGTTTAATCCCGGCGGGATCGACGCCCGAGCGGGAGTCTGCCTTTGAGCAATTTCTGCGCGAACAAAAAATTTCATTTCCCGTGGTCCTCAAACCGGACGTCGGTGAGCGAGGTGCGGGCGTTGTGATTGCTCGAAACCGAAACCAGGTTCGCGATGCGTTCGACCGCAATCCAGCGCCGTTCATCGCGCAGGCTTACGTCCCGGGTATTGAGTTTGGCGTATTTTACGTGCGCCGGCCTTCGGCCGCTCGTGGAGATATTTTTGCAATTACCGACAAACGTATGACCACCGTCGCTGGCGACGGGGTGCGCACTCTCGAAGAACTGATTCTCGCGGACGATCGCGCTGTTTGCAGTGCCCCGCTTTTTCTTAAAACCTTTGCGTCGCGTCTGGATGAAATTCCGGCGCACGGTGAAATCGTCGCTTTGTCTGAACTCGGGACGCACTGCCGTGGCGCTCTCTTTCTCGACGGCACGCACCTTGCGACGCCGGAGTTGGTACGCGCGGTGGAAAACGTGAGCCGGTCTTTTGTGGGATTCTATTTTGGTCGCTACGATGTGCGTGCGGCATCCCTCGCGGCCTTCCAGCGGGGCGAGTTCACGGTGATCGAACTCAATGGCCTCACCTCCGAGGCCACCAGCATCTACGATCCTCGTCACAGCGTGTGGTTTGGATGGCGAACTCTCGCCCGGCAGTGGCGGCTGGCTTTTTCCATCGCGGCAGAAAATCGTATCCGCGGAACGGAACCGCTCACTTTTTCTGAAATTTATCGCGTGCTGGCGGCTCACACCCGCACGCCATGAACACACTGCTATTTCCCCCAGCGGTCACCGGACGTTACGAACTGTCCCTGGCTGACCAGATCGATGATGTTCGCGCTGCCCAGCGGTTGCGCTTTGAAGTCTTCAACCTCGAACTACACGAAGGTTTGGCGGAGGCTTTTCTCACCGGACTCGACGCCGACGAATTCGACGAGGTCTGTGATCACCTTATCGTGCGCGAACGCGCGAGCGGCGCCGTCATCGGCACCTATCGTTTGCAGACCGGCCGCAGTGCCGGGCTTCACCGTGGCTACTACAGTGCGCGTGAGTTTAATTTTCATCCGTACGAATCAGCGCGCGAGCAATTGGTGGAACTTGGCCGTGCCTGCGTCGCGCACGACCATCGCAATCAGGTAGTGCTCGGCCTGCTCTGGAAGGGCATCGCGCGATATGCGCAGATGCATGGCGCGCGGTATCTGATTGGTTGCAGTTCGCTTACGACCCAGGACGAAGCGAGCGCGCTCGCGACGTTTCGTAGCCTCGCGGCCGATTATTTGGTGGAAGATCGCTGGCAGACACGTCCGTGCCCCGGCTGGCATTGTTCGGCGATTGTGGGACGTGGCGACGTGCTTTGCATTCCCCGCTTGCTCCGAGCCTACCTCGCAATTGGCGCCCGAATTTGCGGCGCTCCGGCCATCGACCGTGAATTCAGCACCGTCGATTTTCTCACCTGGCTCGATCTTCAAGCGATGCCCGCACGCGTCTGGCAAAAATATCTCGCATAAGCGCTGTCATCGGAAGGCGCCCCGAAAGACACGAAAAGAGAATGAATGCTGTTTCCCAGTTCTGTTGTGTTGTGACTGGGAGCAATTCGAAGCGCGATTCGTTTGGGAGCCGTAGCCTTTCCGATTCCGCGTGATTCGCGGGCAACTCTGATTCTTTGCGTTTAAGACCATGCAATCCCGGGCGCTTCACCATTTTCGCAGTTTCCGACGCCTCGTTGCGTTTGGCTGGGTGGTAGTCGCGGCGGGAACGGATTACTTGTTACGGCCACGTCACCGCCGCACGCTTCAATCGCGTGCCCTCTGGCTGCAGTCAACCTGCCGCGCGGCGTTGCGCGCGCTTGGGATATCCCATTCGAATTCCGGTTGCGTGCCGGACAGTGATTCGCGTGCAGCAGTGATCGTGGCAAATCATCTAAGCTATGTGGATATCCTCATCCTCGCCGCAACCACGCCGGTGGTGTTTGTAGCGAAAAGCGAAGTGCGCAGATGGCCGGTCTTCGGGTGGTTTGCGCGCATGGCCGGGACGCGATTTGTGGACCGGAGTCGCCGCCGTGACGTCGTGCGGGTAGGCGCTGAACTGACGACGGTGCTCGCCGATAGAGTTTCGGTTGTTCTTTTTCTCGAAGGGACCAGCACCGATGGGAGCACCGTGTTGCCATTCCGTTCATCACTGCTTGAGCCTTTCGTAGGGATTGATTGTCCGCTGATTCCGGTGGCGCTCCGTTATCGGGTGCCGGCTCCTCACTCGGCGGCATGGGATGTCTGCTATTGGGGCGACATGACCCTGGTGCCTCATCTTTTGAATCTCGCAGGCCTGCCCCGGGTCGACGCCACTCTCGCGTGGGACGCTCCGGTGCCGATGTCAGGCGATCGAAAATTTCTCGCCCACATCTTGCATGCGCAGGTGGTGCAGCTTTACCGTGGACTTGGCACGACTGCTCTGAATGCGGCGGCGATGAATTCGTCTGCACTGACCCCGGTTCTCAGCGGAAATTAACAAATCGCCCGCACGGAAAATTCCCGTCAGTTGGTCGGGAATAGATCGGGTGTGGGGAGGCTCTCATTGGGGTCATTACGATGCCCGTTGAATTTGCCATCTGCTTGGTTCGTGTTTTCTACGCCTACGTCGGCGCCGGTTTTATTCTGCTGCCGTGGTGGCATTGGGCAGGATTGCGGCGTATCGACGCCACAGCTGCGGCGGGTCCGTGGGGTTTCCGAATGCTCATTTCATTTGGTTTGGTCGCGCTCTGGCCGTGGTTGGTTCGTCGGGCATGGCGCGCCACGGGACATCCGCCTGCCGAGCGCAATGCGCACCGCGATCGTGCGCTTGAGGAGACCGCAGCATGATTGTCCGACTCCGCACCCGTCATCGCCAGACCTGGCTGTTGTTGGCGTTTTTAGTGCCCGCCGTGTTGCTGATGGCGTGGCGCACATGTCGTCCGGCTCCGGTGATGGAGCGTCTTCCTTCCGCGATTACAGAAATGTCCCACCCATGAGCGTTGGTTATCAAGCGGTCGGCTGGAGCCGGCAAAAACGGATTTACGATACCACGCTGGCGGTATCGGTTGGACTTTATCTGGTGCTGTTCTGCGGAATGAGCGCACTCTTACATCCGGAGGCGACGGCCGAGTCCTTGCTCATTCGAGGATTTGGCACCGCGGCCTTCGTGCTGCTGCATGTCATCCTCGCGATCGGGCCGCTTTGCCGAATGGATTCCCGCTGGCTGCCGCTGCTCTACAACCGGCGCCATCTGGGGGTGACGATGTTTCTACTCGCCTTCTTTCATGGAGGATTTTCGCTTTTTCAATTCCATGCGCTCGGAGTGCTTGATCCGCTCGTCAGTCTTCTGACCAGCGACGGTTCGTTCAGCCGGATCAGCACACTGCCATTCCAGGTTTTCGGTGCAGCCGCGCTGGTGATTTTGTTTTTAATGGCCGCGACGAGCCACGACTTCTGGCTGGCAAATCTGAGCGCTCCCATCTGGAAGGCGCTGCACATGCTCGTGTATGGCGCTTACGCGCTGCTGATCGTTCACGTCGGCTTTGGTGCGGCGCAGGCAAAGGGGGGCGGAATCATTCTTATCGCGACCGCACTTGGCGCCGTGGGATTGTTGACCTTGCATCTGCGCGCCGCAGGGCGCGAACGTCGCAGCGACATCGAAGCCGAACCTGCGCCGACCGGTTGGATCGATGCATGCAGCGTTGCCGAAATTCCCGAAAATCGCGCCAAAACGGTCCGTTGCTCTGGTGAGCGCGTGGCGATTTTCAAATATGGTGGCAAATTGTCCGCAGTCTCCAGTGTCTGTCAGCATCAGAACGGACCGCTGGGCGAAGGACGTGTGATCGACGGTTGCATCACGTGTCCGTGGCACGGTTACCAATATAAACCGGAGACCGGCGCGTCGCCGGCACCTTTTACGGAGAAGGTTCCGACCTTCGAAGTGAAAATTGTCGATGGACGTGTGTGGCTGAATCCGAAGCCGCGACCTGCGGGCACGCGAGTGGAGCCCGCCAGGATGTCGTGATGGCGAGACCAGCCCGCCTGTACTAAAAATGAGCGACGAATTCTACATTGGTTATCTTCCGAAGGCACCGCCAAACACGGGACGGTTCGTCCGGAAGGGGGTGATTTCATTGGGACTTGTGGCGCTTGGAGCGGGGATCGTCCTTGCTGTAACGTTACCCTATTTTGGTGTCGGCGAATTCGCCTTTGGCCAGGCGCGCGAATATAGTGGCACCGTGCGCTGCGAAATGGCTCCGCGGCTCTCCGCCAACGGCATTGACTATCTGCTCGTGGGATATGGCAAAAATCGCGTCGCTCCCGAAATCTGCGGCGCGGATGGTCGCGAAGTTGCACTGCGAGGGACGCTGATTCAACGCGAAGGCCGGCGGTTGCTTGAGGTAACGACTCCGCTGCAAGTTCGTGGCACGGGTTCCTCGAGCGAGGAGAAAAAATCGCTTGGGCACTTCACTCTATCCGGAGAAATTGTTGATTCGAAATGTTACTTTGGCGTGATGAATCCCGCGGAAGGTCGGATGCACCGGGCGTGTGCGGTACTCTGTCTCCGCGGTGGTGTGCCGGCGGTCTTTGTCGCACGCGATAAGTCCGGAGCGACTTCCCATCTGTTGATCACGGGTCCGGACGGCCAGCCGATGAATGAAGCTCTCCTGCGGTGGGTCGGCGAAGGCGTCGAAGCCACCGGCGAAGTGGTACGCCAGGGAAAATGGCTTGTCTGGCGGCTCGATCCGACGTCGTTAAAATTGGCGGGTGGATAACTGCGTGGGGTTTACGCGTTCACGACTGCGTTCCACGAAAAGGCGTGGCCCGTATGCGGTCTCAGACGGAGTGATGTTGTCTCTGAAACCTCGCCGAGAGTTGGCGGTTAGAAATCCGATCAGTGAGATATGGGGGTGGATCAGGGGTGAAAACTCTGATCTCAGTTTACCCGTACTTCTCCGCGCGATCTGCGTTCCTGCTGATATTCGCAAAAAATGCAGCGGACATGCATGGGATGGTCGAGTTTTGCGCACGCGATTTTAGGCGTCCGTCGCAGATATGGATAAACCGTCGCGGCACCCAGCATGCCGAGCGGTGGCGCGATTACATAGAGCCAGAATGCAGTCCAGTCGCCAGCGACGAGCGCGCTCGCAAAGGTGCGCGCGGGATTCATGCTCATGCCTGAGACCGGCGCTTCGAAGGTGATGAAGAGCGCGACGCAAGCGCCGGCAAAGAGTCCCGTGAAACGCGCCACGCGGGCGAGATTTGAAACGATCAGCACCACTGTCATGAGCAAGGCGGTGATGCCCGCCTCCGCAAGGAAAGCCACGACGATACTCGGGCCCGGGACAGTCGCCACATAGTGGACCGAAGGATGAGCGAGGACCGCACCAAAAATCAGCGATGCAACAACCATACCCGCTGCACCACCTGCAAATTGAGCGAATATGTAGCCGACGAGGTCGCGCGGCGCCACTTTGCCGAGCCGGAAAAAAGTGAGGGTCACCGCGGGATTATAGTGTGCACCGGAACGCTGGCCCCACGGCGAATAAATCAACGCTATGGCCGTCAGCCCCATGGCCAGTCCCATCAACGCCCGACGGTGAAACGCGTCCGCAAGCAATTGGCGCACGGGCGAGGACGGATACTCGAGCAACACGCAGAATCCGCTCGCAGAAAGCATGAAAAGCCCGAGACCCGCAGCCTCCATCAAATACTCCGGGCGGAGAAGAGATTTCCTGTGGAAGACGCGAAATAGATTCATACCAAAAATGCCTTGCCTGGATTTCGCGTCATTCGCGTGATTCGCGGGCACAGCGGGTTTTGAAATGAGTGCAGGTAAATCCTAGCGCTCGATTTCGAGGAGATGTCCGTCGGGATCGCGCGAGAGAGCGGGGGTAACGAAACTGCCGCCAGCGTTGGTGGCCGCCGTGGTGATTTGCGCTGCATCCTCCACCGACAGCATGGTCCGCCATGCGAGGAGATCGTTGGTTTGAGCGTTGGGAGGCAACGCTCGCCCGCCGGGTGGTGTGATGTATTCGAGGAACTCGATGCCCGGCCCGGTCGGGGCGCGGAGCGCCGTAATGCGCAGCCGCGCACCAAACACTTGGTTTAAGTGCTCCTGCTCAACCCCAAAGTTTTCCGCGCCGCCGGCAACTTTCAACCCGAGCGCGTCCCGATAAAAGGCGAGACTACGCTCGGTGTCGCTCACGACAATCGCCGTGTGGTCGATGCCGAGAAAAAGTTCGTCCGTCCACTGTTGCCAGCGGGGATCGCCTTTGCCGCGGGGAAACCAGATGATCTCGAGCACGTGAGCCTCGGGATCTTGAAAATAGAATGCCTTGATCCCGCCCGCGTTTGGATTCGACAGTGGCAGGGTCTGGGGCGCAGTTGAAACGTGGCGCACATGGGCGCGCGCGAGAATCGCATACGCTGCGTCCATGTCGCGCACGACGATGGCAATGTGCTGGAACCAATGATCGAAACTGCGCGAATCCACGGGAATCGGCCGGCCCTTTGGCGCGACAAATTCCGTGAGCGTGATCGTTTCCGCTCCGAGCCGGAGTGTAATGCGGCGCGTCGACGCACCTTTCAATCCGAAATGGGTGTCCAGTTCTGCCCCTGAAGCGCTGGCGATTTCCCCGACCTTCTTGAATGGCAGAACCTGGGTGAAAAAAGCGACTTCACGGTCGAGGTTGTCCACGGTCAGTCCGATCGCCCCAACGGCCGTGACGCTCGCGTGGAGAATCGTGACAACCAGAAATTGAGTCGCAAACAAACCGAGCGACATGCGCCAGACTGCCTTGAAAGAAATGATTTTCATAAAATGTTCCGAGGTAGAGCACGCTATCCCTCATGCGCCGATCGCGTCGTGCGGCAGAAGCGTCGGGTCAGGGATAACCCGCCCCACCTCCTTCGCGTAAATTAATTTCCTACCGCTGCGAGCTCGCGCGACGTCGACGCAACACCGACGCGTTCCAACAGATGATCGCCGACGCGGAGGGCGTTGGCCATGATTGTCAGCGCGGGATTTACGGCACCGCTGGACGGGAAAAAACTCGCATCGACGACATACAGATTGTCGACCTCATGCGCCTTGCAGTTGACGTCGAGGGCTGAGGTTCGCGGATCACGTCCGAAGCGAATCGTGCCGTTTTGATGCGCGACCCCGGCGAGTGGGATGCGCTGTCCGACAAAAAGCTGTCGCGGGATCACATGCGTGCAGTCGATTTCCTTCAGCAGACTTTTGAGTTTCGCGATGAGACGCTTGTGGCCTTCTTCATTGTTGGGCTTGTAACTGAGAACGATTTTCCCTTCGGCGTTGACCGTCACACGGTTGTCGGGATCGGGCAGATCCTCCGACGTGAGCCAGAAATCCAGCGAGTGTTTCGCCATAATTTCCAGGGTCATTCCTGGTACCAGTGGAGGTGCGCCGGCCGACAGGGTGATGCCGTCGGTTTTGCCAACGAAAGAGATGTGGCCCATTGGGAAATTCCATTCCTTGCTCGCGAGATAAAAATCGTTCAGCGAAAGCGTCTTTTGGAAAATGGTTCCATTGGGCTCGCGTGACAACGCGAGGATCACGGAGTTAATGTGACCCATGTAGTGACGACCGACGACGTCGGAACCGTTGGCGAGACCGCGAGGATGCTTTGAGCTCGTCGAACGGAGCAGTAAAGCCGCGGAGTTGATTGCACCTGCGGAGACGACGACAATATCTGCGGAAAGGACTTCTTTTTTGCCGTGGCGCTCGATGTGAACTTTTTCCACGCGTCGTCCCGAGGCATCGGTTTCGAGCCGCGTGACAAGCGTCTCGGGCATGAGGGTAACATTGGGATATTCGAGCGCGGGCTCGACGGCACAAGTCTGTGCATCGGCTTTGGCGTTGATTAAACAGGGATGTCCGTCGCACGTGCTGCAGCGGATGCAAGGACTGCGCCGCGGATCCTGTTCGTTGAGTTTCACCCCGAGCGGCGTGTGGAATGGATGATGCCCCAGGCGCACGAGGTCGTCGTGTAATTTTTGGATGCGCGGTTCGTGACTGATCGCGGCATATGGAAACGGTTCGCCGCGTTCGGGCTCGGTGGGATCTTCCCCGCTGGTCCCGTGCACGTGGTAAAGTTTTTCCGCCGCAGTGTAGTACGGTTCGAGTTCGTCGTACGAAATCGGCCAGGCGGGAGAAACCCCGCCGTGATGCTGCAGCTCGCCGAAGTCTTCCTTACGGAGCCGAAACAGTGCGGCTCCGTAAAACTTCGTGTTGCCGCCCACATAGTAGTTGGTGTGCGGGTGCAGGGTGCGGCCTTCGCGATCCAGCCACGTCTCCTTGGTGTTGTAGCGACCTTCGACGTTTACCGCGCGCGTGCTCCAGTTTTCCTTCTCCCGCGGGACGTAACCGCCGCGTTCGATGAGAAGGATCCGTTTGCCGCTCGAAGCCAGCTTGTAGGTCAGCGTGCCGCCGCCGGCGCCGCTCCCGATGATGATGAAATCGTAGTGTGTGTTCATGAACGCGAGGAGTTAAATTGAGAGTGGCGAGCGTGGGAAAAATTCCAGCGGAGTGAGATTATTTCGACGACAGCAATGCCGCGCCCGAACCCGCAGTGTTGAGCCGAAGCCGGTAGATGCCTGTTTGGGCAGCAAGATAAAGGGTGCGATAGTCACTGTCTCCCCACGCCAGGTTGTGGGGATATTCCGGACCACGAAGTAGTGCGAGCCGTTTCCCGTCGGGGGCGAATATCCAGAGTCCGCCGGGCCCGCTTACGAACACGTCGCCATGCTCGTCAACTTTGATGCCATCGATCGCATCCTCCCCGGGGTCGCTGGTCAGGTCGGCGAATACTTCGCCCCGCGCAGCGCTGCCATCGGGATTCAGCGTATAGCGCATGACAACTTTCCGGTGGTCGTCCCAGTTCCCGACATAGAGAAATTTCTCATCGGGTGAAAAAGCGATGCCGTTAGGTCCGCTCAGCTCGGACGTGACCAAAGTCACGTGTCCGTCACGCACCGCATATACACCGGTGATGGGTGATTCGCGTTTCGGATCTTCGCCGAATTTGGGCAACCCGAAAAAAGGATCAGTGAAGAACAACGTACCGTCGGAACGGTACACGAGATCATTGGGACTGTTGAATCGTTTCCCATCGAAACGATCCGCGATCACGGTGAGAACGCCGTTTTTCTCGAGGCGGGTAATGCGACGATTGCCGTGTTCGCAGATGGTCAACCGACCTTGCGCATCGAGGGTCAGGCCATTTGAACCGGGCTGCCGGTATTCGCCGATATCCGTGCCGGCATAGCCGCTCTTCGTGCGGTAAACGGATACCCCACCGTCGGCGGGCGACCATCGATAAATGCGATTGTTGTCGGGATCGCTGAAAAGAAAATTGCCGCCATCGGCCGGCAGCCACACCGGACCTTCGGTGAAAGCGAAGCCATCGGCCAGTTTTTCGAGTTTTGCATCCGTCGGGACGATCGCGTTGATCGCCGGATCCAGTCGGGTAACTTCCAGTTTTGCAGCCTCAGCCAAAGGAGCACGGTCGGGCCGGTAACAATCAAGCGTGGCGGAGCGCAGCCAGATATAATTTGGAGGTGGATCGGATAGCGGGCCATTTGCGGCGAAGATGGCGAGCTGGATGCGCTGCCCCGGTTGCGCGTTGCGAGTGAGGACAACGCGCTGAACGGAATTCCAGCCCGACGGAAAGGGACCCCCGGTTGAGCCGAGATTTTGCGGCAGATGGCCGTCGACCCAGATTTCCGCGTAGTCGTCAACGACGAGTTCGAGGACGATGGTCGTGTCTCGTGCGGCGACCTGACCAAATGATTCCGGAATAGTGATGGCCAATCGGTACCACGCAAACGCGAGCCGGCCTGACGAACGCCGGGTTTCCAGGCTGTCCGCGGAAATGCGCTCCCAATCGGAGTCATCAAACGCGGCTGCACCCGCTTTGGGTGTTATGTCGTGCGTTCGAATCGATGTGCCAGAGGCTTTCAGATCGGGGCCGGGTGACCGATGATCGACCTCGATCACCGCCGCCTCGTGGTAACGCCAGTCGGCTCCCACGAGCGCCGCGCCAGCCGTCGTCCGCAAATCCACAACGGCATCGGCCAGCACGGCGCGTGGTGCGGCGTTTGAAGCCGCCGCGACAAAGCCACAGAAAAAAGAAAGAACGACGAAGGTTTTCACGGGGAGTTTTGGTCGAAATCAATTCGCGCCCGCGCCGAAAATGGCAGCTCCGGCGAGGGCGATTTCCTCGTCTTGCGTCGCACTTTTTGCTCCGCTGACACCGATGGCGCCAACAATGTGACCTTCGACGACGATTGGAATGCCACCCTGAAGTGGCGTGAAGTTTGGCAGCGACGTCATTGCGAAGCGGCCTTTGGCAATAATCTCTTCGAAGTCGCGTGTAGGTTTTTTGAATTCGACCGCGGTGCGTGCCTTGCCGATAGAAATCTCCGGGCTGCCGAGAAACGTGCCGGCGCGGCGAACGAAGTAGAGCAGATGTCCGCCGTCATCGACCACGGCGATGGCGCCGCCGGGCGAACCCACTTTGAGCGCATAAGCCTCAGCGGCGTCACCGGCTTTTTTTGCGCCTTCGAGAGTGAGTGTCGGCTGGTTGACTGTGTCGGCGGCGAACAGCCCACGGCTGAAAAAGCCGGTCGAAACGACAGCGGCGAAGAGGAAGGAACGAACGAATGTTTTCATGAGATAGGAATGGGGTTGTGGGTGTGAGTGGATCAGCGGAACAATCCGTGTTGCGTGTGATTGGCTACGATAACGCGGGAATTTCACCCTGAACTAACCGGACATGGAACACAGAGGGCACGGAGTTCAGGACAGAGGAAGCAGGAGGAGGTAGAGTGTGACGTTAATTTCAAACAGGCGGACCCAGCAGGAGATTTTCCTCACTACAATCTACTGAATTTTCTCTGTGCCCTCTGTTTCGTTTCTCGGTGTAGCTCTGTGATCCGAGGTTTATTTTTTGGAGTGTAGATCGTGCGATGGAGCGATGTAATTACCCAAACTGTTGTCGGCGGGCGCCGACCCCGGAGCACGGCGTTCTCCTCCCGGACCTGGGGCAGCGCTCCCGGCGACAAGGATGCCTGCAGCGACAGATTGGACTAAAGTGCGCTAAAAATTAGCGGAGTTCGGCGAGTACCGATTTGCCGAGAAGGCCGTCGACAGGATCTTTCTTGCCGGCTTTGGCTTCAACGAGTTTAGGCCAATATTTTTCCGCCTTGGCTTTGTTGCCGGCCACGTCCTTTTCCCAGAGTTCCACCGCACCTTTCGAGTGCTGTAGAATCAGCACGCCGTCGACGATGGACCAGAGGGTGGGAGTAACAGGACGAACTTTGCCGATGCTCGCGGCGTAACCGCAGTAGCCGCCAAATGCGGGAACGTATTTCACCGGATTCTTTTCGAAGGTTTCGCGGTGAGCCTGTGAAACGAAATGATAAAGGCCGCCATTGAAAGTCGCTTCGATCTTCGGGTCACCAGGCGCCGGCTTTCCGTCTTCAAAATAACTCACCGGATCGTAGCCTTCAATCGCGACGCCTTTGTCATCGAGATTCAGAAGAGAACGGCCGACGGCACCATTGCGCTGGACAAGGCCGGGCCAGTTTTTGTCCGCCAGGATCACGTTGCCTTTGAGGTCGGCATTCCATTTGTCGAAGGCCTTTTTGTTGTGCTGAAGAATTAAGCGGCCGTCGATGACCTGGAAAAAATCCGGACTGATCGGCGACAAACGATCAATCGACGCAGCGTAGCCACAATAGCCTCCGAAGGCGGGGGCGTACATTTCGGGTTTTGCGAGAAAGAGATCGCGATGTTCCGTCGTGGCAAAACGGTAGGTGGCGCCTTCATAGGTCGCCGTGAATTTCGGGTCGCCTTTGATTGGTTTGTTATCGGTGAAATAGGCGACTGGATCGTAACCCTGCAGAGCAAGGCCATCACTGTTTTTGTTGATCAGGTTTTTTTGTCCGGACGGCATGGCGCCGCTGGCGGAAAGCGCAGCGAGCGCGAGAGTGAGAATACCAAGGAGTGCTTTCATGACAGGGTAATGTTGGAGGGATTGGGCAATTGTGAGTGACGACCGAGAATGAGATCGTTGGGTTTGATGCCGATTGTTCGGTCGGCTGGTTGATCAGCGATGGAGCTGGGGTAATTTGCCAGACGGACGGCCCGGTGGTCCGTCCCTACCTTCTGCGGTTCAGCTGAGGCCGTAGGCGGGAATCGCCGCCCCATGAATGGCGCGGGACGCGTCGGAAGCGAGAAACAGGAGTATATCTGCGATGGCATCGGGATGCACCCACTTCGAATGATCGACGCCCGGCATCGCTGCGCGATTTTGCGGGGTGTCGATGGTCGAGGGCAGCACTGCATTTACGTTGATGCCTGACGCCTTCAGCTCCGCGGAGAGCGCCTCGGTCAAGCGAAGCACGGCACTTTTGGCCATGCTGTAGGCGGCGGATCCGCCGTCGGCGACAAGGCCGGAGCGAGCGGCGATGTTGATGATCCGTCCGCTGCGCTGCGCGAGAAAATGCGGAATGACCGCGCGGCTCGTGAGCAGCGTGGGCAGGACGTTGGTTTCGTGAATGAAGGTCCAGTCGGCCAGCGGCGTCTCGTGTACGGGACGTCCGCCGCGCCATGCGCCTACAGTATTGATGAGCACGTCTACTTTTCCGAAACGCTCGATCGCGGAACCGATCGCGGAAGCGACCGAGGCTTCGTCAGCGAGATTTACTCCTCCCAGCAGGAGATGATCGGGTGAGATCACGATGTCCGCGTAGTGATGATGGAGGCGATCGGCAGCGCGATCGACCAGGACGGTGTGTGCACCGGCGTGCCGGAAAGCGAGGGCTGCAGCGGCTCCGAGGTTGCCGGAAGCACCGGTGATAATGACTACGCGTTGAGCGAGGGAATTCATGGCGGGTCTATTGAGAGAGGTCAGGAGCGAAATTATTTCATCGCTGCCAGATTCTTTTTTTCGCTCGGAATATTCTCATCGCGCCGGGGCTGGAGCAGCTTCGCCACGAGACCGGTCCATCCGGTTTGATGCGAAGCGCCGACGCCGCGACCGGTGTCACCGTGGAAATATTCGTGGAATAAAACGAGGTCGCGGAAATGCGGGTCGGCGGCGAGTTTCGGGTGATACTGCAATACTGGACGCTCGCCCTTGTCGTCCTTGAGGAAAATTTTCGTGAGCCGTCGCGAGAGTTCCGCCGCGACTTCCGCAATGTTCATGTAATTGCCGGAGCCGGTCGGGCATTCGACTTTGAAGTCGTCGCCGTAGTAGTGGTGGAATTTCTGGAGCGACTCGATGATGAGATAATTAACCGGCATCCAGATTGGTCCGCGCCAATTGGAGTTGCCACCGAACAAACCGGAGGAGGATTCCGCCGGCTCATAGGCCACGCCCATGCGCACGCCATCGGAATTGAATTCGTAGGGGTGATCGCGATGATGCTGAGAGATGGCGCGCAGCCCGTAGTCGGAAAGGAATTCGGATTCATCGAGCATGCGACGCAACAGGCATTTCATCCGGTGGCCGCGGAGCAGCGATAACAGATGCCGCTGCCCCATGCCCGGTTCGTCCCAGCGCGAAACCAGTTTCGCGAGATCGGGCCGGTAGTTGAGAAACCATTCGAGGCGGCGTTTGAAGGCCGGCACTTCATTGAGCAATTCCGTCGAGAGAACCTCGACCGCGTAGAGCGGGATCAGTCCGACCATCGAGCGAATTTTGAGCGGCATCATCCGCCCGTCAGGCAGGCTGAGTACGTCGTAGTAGAATTCGTCGCCGTCGCACCAAAGGCCGATGCCTTCGTCGCCGATATTGTTCATCGCTTCGGCGATGTGCAGGAAATGTTCGAAGAACTTCGTCGCGATGTCCTCATACACATGGTTGTGCCGCGCGAGTTCGAGCGCGATGCGCATGAGGTTGAGCGAGTACATGGCCATCCAGCTCGTGCCGTCAGCCTGATTGATGTGTCCCCCGGTCGGTAGAGGGGCGCTACGATCGAACACACCGATGTTATCCAACCCAAGAAATCCGCCTTGAAAAATATTCCGCCCCTGCGTGTCCTTTCGATTCACCCACCAGGTGAAGTTGAGCATCAGCTTGTGGAATACGCTTTCGAGAAATGCGAGATCACCGGCGTCACCGCGCTGTTTGCGATCCATCTGAAAGACACGCCAGGTAGCCCACGCGTGCACCGGCGGGTTCACGTCGCCAAAAGCCCACTCATAGGCGGGCAACTGCCCATTCGGGTGCATGTACCATTCCCGCGTGAGGAGCACGAGCTGGTCCTTGGCGAATTGCGCATCGACCATGGCGAGGGGGATGCAATGAAAGGCGAGATCCCACGCCGCGTACCACGGGTATTCCCATTTGTCGGGCATCGAGATGATGTCCGCGTTGTTGAGATGCGTCCACTCGCGGTTGCGGCCATGCTTGCGCCCGGCGGGCGGTGCCGGTTGTGCGGGATCGCCTTTGATCCATTCCGGAATGTCGTAATAGAAAAATTGCTTCGACCAGATCATGCCGGCGAAGGCCTGACGCTGCACGAGCCGCGCATCGGGATCGTTCATGCCGTGTTGGATACCGGCATAAAATTCATCGGCCTCTTTGATTCGCGCGGCGAAAATGGCGTCGAAATCCGGAAACGCTTTAGCTGTGACCCGTGCGTCCGGCACGATTCGACTGAGACGTGCGCGCACCGTGACACTGCCACCCGCGGGAATCGAAAATTTGTAGTGCGCTGCGGATTTTGTGCCCATGCGCGCGGCATTCACCGTGTTGGTTAAACCGTGGACGACGTGATCGTTGATTCCGTCTTTGCAGAACGCACCGGTGGCGGGTTGCCCGTAGAGCCGCGTGGAATTGGTGTCGTTGTCGCAAAAAAGCAGGTGCGGCGCGCCGTCGCAGTCGAAGCGGTAGTCACCAAGCTCAAGATGTTGGGCCAGGATCGCGCCTTGGGCGTCGGCGGAAAGTTGTGGGCGGACAGAATCCGGTTTCCACGACCACGTATTCCGAAACCAAAGTTGCGGCAGAAGGTGCAGATCGGCGGTTTCAGGTCCGCGATTGTGGGCCGTTACTTTGAGCAGGATATCGTCGGTGCTGGCTTTCGCGTATTCCACAAAGACGTCGAAGTAGCGGTCCTCGTCGAAAATCCCGGTGTCGAGCAATTCAAATTCCAGCTGATCCTTGCCGCGACGGCGATTCTCGTCGACGAGTTGCGCATACGGAAATTCCCGCTGCGGATATTTATAAAGCATCTTCAGGTAGGAATGCGTCGGCGTCGCATCGAGGTAGTAGTAGAGTTCCTTTGCGTCTTCACCGTGATTTCCCTCGCTGTTGGTCAGACCGAAAATGCGTTCCTTCAAAATGGGATCGCGACCATTCCATAGGGCGAGCGATAGACACAGGCGCTGCTGATCGTCGCTGACGCCGGCGATGCCGTCTTCACCCCAGCGATAAGCCCGGCTGCGCGCCTGATCGTGCGGAAAATAATCCCATGCATTGCCGTGCGGACTGTAGTCTTCACGGACGGTGCCCCACTGGCGTTCGGAAAGATAAGGGCCCCATTGGCGCCAGGATTCCTGGCCGGAATTAGTGGCGTGCAGCCGCTGAGTTTCAGCGGCGGTCGGAGAAGAGGTCTTTTTCATAAGCGATAGAAGTCAGGGGCGTCCAGGGCGGTGAAAGCGAAACTGGCGGGGGCAGCATTGCGGGCTGGGGAGAAATCCGTCGCGGGAATGGCGGTGGCTCGTGGGGCGGATTTACGCGCAGACGCCGCGCCGGCCGTCACGTCGCGTGCTGGAGCCGGGCGGGGTTTTAGCACCTCAAGTTCGAGTCGAAGCAGTTCACCGACGGACCACGCTTGGAACGGGCAACCACCGGGTGCGTGCGGTGCTTCCGCGTCGGCGACTTCTGAAATGTGACCAAGGCCGGCATCGCGCAGGTGGGCGTAAAGCGGCGTGAGAAAACGTTCGATCGCTTCTGCACGAGACGCATTCGTATTGCCGCGCACTGCCAGCCACGCTTCGACAAATGGACCGATGAGCCACGGCCAGACGGTGCCTTGATGGTAGACCGAATCCCGCTCGCGCGGCCCACCCGCGTAGCGCGCACGGAAATCCGAATGCCCCGGCGCGAGGGAACGAAGTCCGAGTGGCGTGAGCAGGTGGTGCTCGACCGCCTGCACGACGCTCGCAGCGCGCGTGCCAGTCAGTACGGGAAAGGGCAGACCACCGACTGCAAAAATTTGATTTGGACGAACACTGGAATCGTGACGGCCGGCGACAAAATCGACGTCGACCACGTCCATCAACTGGCTGGTCTCTTCGTTCCAGAATAGCCGCGAAAAATTTTCCTGCGCGCGGTCGGCGACTGCCTGCCATTTTTGATCGAAACGAACGCTGATGCGCAGTGCATTGATCCACAGTGCCTGGATTTCGACCGGCTTCCCAATGCGAGGCGTCACCACCCAATCACCGATCTTCGCGTCCATCCACGTCAGTTGTATTCCCGGCTGGCCGGCAAAGAGCAATCCGTCGGCGTCGGCCCGAATCCCGAAGCGCGTGCCGCTGAAGTAGCCTTCGAGGATCGCGGTTACGGCGGCCGCGAGGCGGCGCTTGTCGTCTGTGGGAACACTCGCACCCGATGTCGTCACCGCCGAAAAATAATCGTGAACCGCGACGACATACCACAGGGACGCGTCGACCGAGTTGTATTCCGGTTCCTTTCCGCCATCCGGAAAAAAGTTCGGCAACATGCCTTCGGAAACGACGCCGGACCACTCCAATAGAATGGAACGTGCGATTTCCAGGCGTCCGGTCGCAATCACCAGGCCGCGCAACGCGATGAACGTGTCGCGCCCCCAATCCGTGAACCACGGATACCCTGCCATGATCGTGTGGCCCTTGCCGCGACGGACCAGATAGTCGTCCGCCGCCTTGTGCAACGGGCTGGCAAAAGCCGCACGACGCTTCAGTTCGCTTCCGCGGTAGAGCGCAGCGGCTCGCGCCGGGGTCTCGCTGAAGAACTCGTTAAAATCTTCATCGAGTTTCGGCGACGCGAAAATCAAAACCGCTTCCTTCGTGTCAAAATTTGTGGACAGGATTCCCGGAGCCGCGAGGTCCTCGATGCAATCGAGACCGCGTTCGCGTTCGGTTTCGTAGAGGAAGTTGCGGTACCAGACCGGATCGTGCCGGTATGTAAGATTGGTGCTTAACGCGACGGGTGGTACCCCGGCGTACGGTGACCAATACATGATGTTGCCCGATTGAACCGGCTTAAAATCAAACGCGCCGTTTTCATGCTGCAGCGAATGGGGATCGCGCCCGGAAAAAAACGCCCGCACTTCCAGTGCACAGCCTGCGCTGTCACCATCGAGGGTGAAAGCCACCACGGTCGCGGCGCGGCCATGAGGAATGAAAATTTCCTGACGCACGGCCCGGCCGCAGGGCAGGCGAAAAATCCACGTCGGCCATGGCTCGGCGGTAAACGATTCGAGGTGAGTCGCGCCATCCGGTGCGGTGACATTGGGTTCGTAGCGTTGCGCGCTCAGCGCAAAGCGGCCGGCGGGGGTTGTGACAAAAGCGTCGAAGCCATTGACGAGAACAAAACGATGGGAGGGCGGGCCGGCTCGCATGAGCAGGGCGTGATAGCGGCGCGTGCGGGTCAGGGTGGCAGTCCCCGAGGCAAAACCGCCGAGACCATCGGTCTCGAGCCATTCGTGGAGGGTATTCATGGGGTAAATCAGGTGCTGATGTTGCCGTTCGGTGCCGGCATGCGTGGACGCGCGGCGAGTTGAACCGGGCAAAAATTCGGCGATCAGCCGCCGGTTTCGAAACCGGGATAAAGGGTCATGCCGCCGTCGACGAACAACGTGGTGCCGGTGACGTAGTCGCTCTCGTCGGAGGCCAGCCACACGGCGGCACGGCCGATTTCGTCGGCTTCGCCGATCCGCTTGTACGGAATCAGTTTTAGCAAGGCGTCGTAGGCTTCACGCGTGCCCCAGGCTTCGGTATTGATTGGGGTGCGAATGGCACCGGGACCAATGCTGTTCACGCGAATCCGCCATGGGGCGACTTCCTGTGCGATGCTTTTCATCATGAGCATGACGCCGCCCTTGGAGGCGGCGTAGTTCACATGGCCTGCCCAGGGAATCACTTCGTGTACTGAGCTGATGCAGACGATTTTCCCCGCGGCGCAGGAGATTTCCTTGCGCACGCCACGGCGGCGAAATTCACGCACTGCCTCACGCGAACACAGAAATTGCCCGGTGAGATTCACGTCGATGACGCGCTGCCACTGAGCGAGCGAAAGCTCGTGAAACGGCGCGTCTTTTTGAATACCGGCGTTGTTGACGAGAATGTCCACGGTGCCGAATTCACTCCGCGCCTTGTCGAACATGCCTTGTACATCCGCTTCGTTCGCTACGTCGGCCCGGTGTATAACGGCTTTGGCGCCGCAGCGACGGATTTCCTCGGCCACTGCTTCCGCATCGGCCGGTCCGGATACATAGTTTACCAGCACGTCGGCGCCCGCGTGACCCAGTGCGATCGCCACGGCTTTGCCGATGCCGGAACTGGCGCCGGTGACGATGGCCTTCTGGCCACGGAGGAGTTTTTGAATCGAACAAGCCGGCATGACCGGCTCGGGAAAGTTGTCGTGGATGAATTTGAGATCGGGCGCTGTGCTCATGATGGAATTAATGGCGTGTGCCTGACAGAGCGCCGGATCCGTCCCGCTATTTCATTATTTCAAATTATATTTTTAAATTTTCTCGGGAATAAATCGCTGCCTGCGGATTTAACGACCGGAGTGCTGCCATCAACGTGGGGAAGGATTGAATTATCCGATTCGATTCAGGTGCGGGGTTGAGGCGGGCTCCAGGTCATGCAGAGTGTGCCTGGCAGAGCGGGGCACAGTCTTTTAGAATCATCTGATGTGCCTTTTGATTCCGACGCATTCGATAGATCACTTCGCAAGTGGTGTGCGAAAATACACAGACTCGGCCACCGTCTTCCTGAGTGAAACGAAGGATTCGTGCGTTGCCCGCCTGAATAAAAACAGGCGAAGCTGAAACTCGCTGCCGCCGTCGCGGCGGGATTAGCGAGGTAGTGGAGGTTCCGCGTGCTGTTGATCTCCGCCCGACCGTTGTTTTAGCGAATTTTGAGACAACGACTCCATTCGCAACCGGCGGATTCGGGGCAGATCGCTAAAATCCATGGGTTTCCTGAAATGTGCGTCGATGCCCGCCGCTTTGGAGCGTTCGGGGTTGCCGGTGATTCCGTGACCCGTCAGGGCGACGATGGCAGTGCGTTCAAAACAGGATTCAGCGCGGATTTTTTTCGCGAGGTTGTATCCGTGCATATCCGGCAAATTCAGATCGAGCAGGATCAAGTCGGGGATTTTTTTCATGGCTGCAGCGAACGCGGCAGCCCCGTTGGAGACGTGCTCCACATTGTGCCCATAAAGATCGCGCAGTAAATCACACGAGATTTTTGCCAAACCGGGATGATCCTCGACCAGGAGTACTCTCATGACGATTTCGTTTAAACCTCATCGCCCGAGCAGCCGGAGCGGTGGCGATTCGAAGGGAGGGTCGACGCGTCGGTCGGTTTGCCGCCCACACGCCCAAACCGGACGGAAAGCCGGTGGTTAAAATCGAATAGGTCGGTGAACAGGGTCGGATACAGAAGCGTTTGAAAAGGGGGCATGGATTGCGGGGTGTTTTCGAAAGATGAGAGCCCAAAGGGAAGAATAGCACACTTTTCCGTTCGCTGGTATCGGGGGATTTACTATGCGCGACTAAAAATTGAACGCTCATCGGCTTGGGGCCGGGTGTGGCGACAGGGCGCTTGGGATAGCCATGCGGTGATCAAGCTTGCGCATCCGGCGGGTTGTCCAGTCGACTGCGTGAACCCCGCCGATCGCATTTCCGATGAACTTTCGCTTTCACCTTGTTCTATTTTTCCTCGGTGTGACCGCACCGGCTTTTGCCGACACCCCTGTACCTCGTCCCCGCGTGGTCGTTTCCACCGATATCGGGGGCACTGACTTCGACGACTTCCAGTCGCTCGTGCATCTGCTGGTTTACGCGGATGCGGTGGACCTTGAAGGTATCATCGCTTCTCCCTGGGGAGCGGCACGGAACCGGAAGGACAATATTTTAAAGCTCGTTGACCGCTACGAAATCGATTTTCCAAATCTGCGGACTCATTCGGGTCTCTATCCGTCACCGGAACATTTGCGGGCGCTCACGAAACAAGGCGGCACCGATTCCGCCGATCTTCGTGGGTGGGGGGTGCCGACGGAAGGCTCCGATTGGATCATTCGCTGTGCGAAGCGCGACGATCCGCGTCCTCTTTGGTTGCTCGTTTGGGGCGGCATCGACGATCTGGCGCAAGCACTGCATGACGACCCTTCGATCAAGTCAAAGCTGCGGGTCTATTTCATTGGCGGCCCGAACAAGAAATGGTCGACCACCGCTTACGATTATATTGCGCGAATGCATCGCGATCTGTGGATCATCGAGGCCAACTCCACTTACTATGGCTGGTTCGAGGGCGGAAAGCAGGACGGCGATTTCGGCAACGCCGCGTTCGTTCAAGCGCACCTCAAAGGGCGCGGTGCGCTCGGCGATTATTTCACCACGATCGCGGACAAGGTTAAAATGGGTGATACGCCGTCACTCGTTTACGTCCTCGGAAAAAATCCGGAGGATCCGCGTCAGGAATCGTGGGGTGGACGTTTCGTGCGCGCATGGGATCGTCCCCGCCGCGTCTTCGAACGCGCACCTGCCGTGAGCGACGTGGTGGAAACCTATGCCATCGTCGAATTGATTTATCAGTCCGCGGGCCCGGTGCCGCCGGCGGCGACCGCGACGCTCGTCGTCGATCGGCAGGAATTCGCCGGGTTTGCCGACGAGGACGGCATATGGCATTTTCTCTTTTCCCCCAAGGAAGCGAAGACGTGGAGTTATACGATCAAGAGCAACGTCCCTTGGCTCAATGGACAGACCGGCGGGTTCACCTCCCAATTGCCTTCACCCGAACGGGCGGAAAAATCATCGGCGGACTATCCGAACTGGTGGACCGATGATCCCAATCCGCTTTGGTGCGAGGGGGCGCACCAAGGTGCAAAAACGGTCAATCGCTGGCGCGAGGAATTCCTAAATGATTTCGCTGCGCGTATCGATCGATGCAAGTAATGGGTGGTGAAGGTAGGGCGCTTTATCCCTAAAGCGCCGCTCGGAATTTACGACGACGTTGCGGTATGCGAGCATTCTGAACGGCGGGGTAAGAACAACCACCCTATCTTTTGCGATCGTTTTTCTGTCCTGAAAAATCAAGCAGCGTCCTCAAAATCCTATTATCCCGCATATTCGTGTGCGAATGCCGGTAGTTGCGGGCCTATAATTATCATAATCTCGGCGCCATCCCACAACCCCATGGCGTCGCGCGCTGCCGTTGCTTCGTGCACACGTGCGTCTGCCGCTACCCTGCATAAACATGAATTCCGAGATTCGACTCCTTTGTCCGCGCGGTGCAGTCCGCTGTTTCGGTGCTCTTCCTCGCCGTGTTCGTCTTCTCCGCTCTGCGGCACTCGCGCTCGCATTGACGGGCGTCTGCGCGGTAAGCACAGTCGCGGCGACGATCACCGGCACTGTTCTGAATAAAAATACGCAGCGCTACCTCGAGCGTGCGAGTGTCCAGGTGGAAGGCACGCAGGTGCAGACGCTGACGCTTCCCGACGGCAGCTATCGTCTCGCGGGGTTGCCGGCGGGTACGTATTCGGTCGTGAGCAACTACGCCGGTCTGGATGCGCAGACAAAATCGGTGACGGTCGGCGCGGACGAAACCGCCAGGGCGGATTTCGAACTGACCTCGGATGTTTACGAGATGGACAAACTGGTGGTGACGACCGCGCTCGAAGGCAGCGCCTACGCCGTTAATCAGCAGCGTCGTGCAGAATCGGCGCGCAGCGTGACGTCGATCGATGCCTTCATCGACCAGTCCACGGGTAATCCGGGTGAATTTCTGAAGAACGTCGAAGGAATCCAGATGGATTATTCGCAGAACGAGCCGCAAACCATCCGTGTGCGTGGATTCGATCCGAATCTCACCACGGTGACGATGGACGGCAACGAGATCGCTTCGACTTCTTCCAGCAGCGCCAACCGCGCGGTGCAAATCGACCAGCTCTCCATCGCGAGCATCGAAAGCGTGGAAGTCTACAAGGCTCCGATTCCGTCGATGTCGGCCAACGCAATCGGTGGGGCGGTGAATTTTATCACCAAAAGCGCCTTCGATCAGAAAGGCCGTCGCGCCTTCGCCCAATTTGGCGTGAACATGGATTCCAACGATTTCACGTTTAGAAAATCTCCCGGTCCGGGGCAGGGTGAGACCGCGGAACGGCGCGTTTATCCGGCGGGTCGCGTCGAATATTCGAATTCCTTCCTCAACAATCGTCTCGGTATCGTGGCGTCCGCGGGACTCGACTTCACCAATCAGCTCGGTTCGAGCACGACGAATACGCTCAACGTTTTCGCTCTGCCCGGTGGTTCATTGCCCGCACCGCCCACGCCCTATTCGGAGAGCAATGTCGCGATCCGGCGCGGTACTTTGTCGTACGCTCCCAACCGCCAGCGGCGCAATCGCTGGGACTTGTCGTTGAACACCGATTTCAAATTTTCCGATGCGATCACGCTGTTCCTCAAAACCACTTATTCGGACTATCTCAGCACCAATCGGAATCACCAACTCAACCTGACGCCGGGCACGCTCGCGGCTGGCGACACATCGACGACCTATACGACGACCAACGGCACCGCTTCCGAAAGCGTGAACGTGTTCAATAAATACACCAAGTCCTGGCAGTTGAATCCCGGCATGAAATTCCGCTCCGGCGACTGGTCCATCGATCTCGTTGGCGGATTTTCCAAGTCGCAGAATCACTATAAGAACCCGGATACTTTCGGCGCGTTAAGCACGTCGCTCACAGGAATCGGGTGGACGATGACAACGCCGAAAGACAGCGAAGTGCCGACGTCGTTGGTGCAAACCGGGGGAGCCGACCTCTACGACCTCAACAACTACGCGCCCAGCCAGGGAAATCTCGCGGCGACCGGTGAGCATCGCGCGAATGACAATGGATTCGTTTCGAATAATAAACGCGATTCAATCGACGTGAAATATTCGAGCCGTCTCGACGTCCAGCGCGATTTCCAGACCCGTTTTCCGTTCTACCTCAAGGCCGGTTTGTCGTACAACGAGACGATTTTCGACAAGCATCAGGATCAACAACGTTGGTATTGGATGGGACAGGACGGTATCGCGACGGCTGACGACAACACCGCTGCCGGCGCGCAGATCGGTCGCTTCGCCGAACCGGTGCCGGTCACCCAGGGTATTCCCGGTTGGAGTCTCCGCGAGCCGACCTATCTCAGTACGACGCAACTGTTCAAATACTGGCAGGCCAATCCCCAGGTGCTGCAGCTGAACACCGCGTTCGACGCTCAGCAGAAAATCACCGGTCGCCAGAAAGCGGTCGAAAAGATCAAGGGCTACTACCTGATGGGCGACGTCACGTTTAATAAACTCAATGTGCTCACCGGCGTGCGCGTCGAGACCACGGACCTCAGGACGGAAGGTTATCGCGTGCTGCCGACAACAGGGGCATCGTCCGTGTTGCCGCCCGGAGTTAACGCCAACTCTCGCGCGGGCATTCTCGCCTCCTATCGCGCGCTCGTCAGTCGCAACAACTACCGCTCTGATCCTTTTCCTTACCTGCATCTGAAATACGAATGGTTCCCCGGCTTTCTGACGCGTGCGAGCTATACGGAAGCGATTGGCCGGCCTAATCTCTCGGATTTGATTCCCGGTGGTCAGAGTCAGGACGATATCAACCGGGTGATCACGGCAAACAGCCGCGCGGGCCTGTTGCCCCAGCGCTCGAAGAATCTGGATTTCAGTGCGGAATATTACACCAAGACTGCGGGACAGGTGACGGTTGGTGTCTTCAGTCGCGATGTGAAGGATTACATTTCCGCCACGACAGTGGCCATGACGCCGGAATTGTTGCAGGAGTTGAACCTCGATTCATCGTTTGCCAACTATCAGGTCACGACCAAAACGAATCTCGGTAACGCGAAATGGAGCGGTTATGAATTTAAGTTTACGCAGTCCTTGCGTGAATTCGGATTTATCCCGAAACCGCTGCAAGGTTTCACGCTCTGGGCCAACTACACGAAGATCGCAAAGATGGAGGGCGATTTTGGCACGCCCGGAGCGAAATTCACCGAGTTGGCCAACGTTGTTCCTGTACTCTACAACTTCGGCATCAAGTACCGATCACCGCGCGGACGATTTGAAACCAGCGTCACCACAAACTTCCAAGGGAAGAAACCGACGTCGAATCTTCCGGCGCAGAACGCGGCTGCGCAGCGCGAATCCTATCAGGAGGATTATCAGTTCTGGAACATGGACGCCAGCTACCGCATCAGCCAGAAACTCCGGCTTACGGTGACCGCGCGCAATCTCACGTCGGAGAGGGCGGTGAACACGGACATGGGTTTCGTGCGCAGCACCGCTCAAGCCACCGGCATCGCCTGGCTCTTCGCCGCGCGATACGATCTGTGATTAATCCTAAAAACATTCAGTTGGTCCGCGAATTACGCGAATAACACGAATCGAAATGCGGAAAAAACAAACGCACTGGTTTCCGAAATGTAGGCTGGTGCTCGCACCGGCCTGAACGCCCGAGTCCAGACGTAAACCGCAAGCGAGGCCTCCGCAAGCAGAGGCCCTACAAAAGCGGACTGGCTGCAGTCCAATTAGGATCGCTCCAAATCCGCGCGATCAGATTACCTCACATTCCATTCCGATACGTTTTCTGATCGGCTACGCCGCTCGCACGCACGGAAGTGAGGGCCTTTCCGTATTCTTCGAGCAGACGCAGGGCATAGCGCAGGCGTTTGCGGATGTAGGCGTCCTCCTTCGTTAGCTCCGTACCGCCGTCTGGCGCGTTCAGATTGCTTTCGATATTATGAAAGATCACGTGTTCGGGAATCCAGACGAGGCGGTTGTTCTTGTATCCACTCATCCGCAGTTCCGCGACGGGATAACTTCCGCCGCGGGTGGCGGACGCTGTGGCAATCAACGCGGGCTTGTGGCCGATTTCGTCCGCCGTGCAGTTGAGCAGAAAATTCTTTACCCCCGGCGGGACCATGCCGCCCCATTCCGGCGAGACAATGACCAGGGCATCGGCTGATTTGAGTTGGACGGAAATCGGGTCCCAGAGCGCGTCGGGTGCTCCGCCGGACGCCTCGTCCCACAAGGGCAGGGGATTGCCGCTCAAACTATAGAGAAAGCATTCAGAGCCGGAGTGCTCGCGGGTAAGTACGGATTTGACGTAATTCGCGACTTTGAGCGACTGGGCTTCCACGCGGTGACTTCCGCTCAGGATGAAAAATTTCATGGAGGGTTAATGTCCCACCTAGGGCTTGCTTGCAAGCTGCCGCGCCCTAACATCCCCGGTCCTGTGCCAAATTCATTCGGCGAACTTTTTCGTATCACTACCTGGGGCGAAAGCCACGGTCCGGCCGTGGGCGTGGTTGTCGACGGTTGCCCGCCACGACTGCCATTGACCGCGGCGGAAATTCAGGCCGATCTCGATCGCCGCCGTCCGGGACAGAGCGACATCACCACGCCGCGCAAGGAAGCCGACGCGGTGGAGATTTTGTCGGGAGTATTTGAAGGCATGACGACCGGCGTGCCGATTTCCCTCGCGGTGCGCAGCGCCGATCAGCGACCGGGGGCGTACGACGAAATGCGCGAGAAATTCCGGCCTTCGCACGCCGATTTCACTTATCAGGCCAAGTATGGTCATCGCGATCATCGCGGGGGCGGACGTTCCTCTGCCCGTGAAACCATCGGCCGGGTCGCGGCCGGCGCCATCGCACGCAAGGTCCTTCATCTCGCCGGCAACGTCGAGGTTCGCGCCTATGTTACGCAGATTCACGATCTGATTGCACCGCCGGTTTCGCATTTTCCGAGCCTCGCCGAGGTGGAGGCGTCTGCGGTGCGTTGCGTGGATGGAAACACTGCCGCTCTCATGATCGAGCGGATCAAACAGGTGCGTAGCAATGGCGATTCGGTGGGCGGCGTGATTGAGTGTCGCGTGAAAAATGTTCCCGTCGGATTGGGCGAGCCGGTGTTTGATCGGCTCGAAGCGGACCTGGCGAAAGCGATGCTGTCGCTACCCGCGACCAAGGGTTTTGAAATCGGCAGCGGATTTGCCGGGGCCTTGTTGAAGGGTTCCCAGCACAACGACGCGTTTCTGCGCGAAGCCAGTCGAATCCGGACCGCTACCAACAATTCCGGCGGCGTCCAGGGCGGCATCAGCAACGGCGAGGAAATTGTCTTCCGGGTCGCATTCAAGCCGACAGCCACGATTCTACAGTCGCAGAAGACGGTCGACGTCACTGGTACGCCCACGGAGCTCCTCGCTCGCGGACGCCACGATCCCTGTGTGGTGCCCCGCGCCGTGGTGATCGTGGAAGCAATGACCGCCCTCGTATTGCTTGATCATTGGATGCGTCACCATGCGCAGAATGTGGCGTTTAAGTTTTAGAAATCGGACGGGTTGGCCCACGAAACACACGAAAGGACACGAAAAAATTCTGGGCTCCGAAGGTAGGGCGGATTATCCTAATCCGCCGTTCCGCGCTGTGCGTGACGGCTACGCAGCTCAGTCGTGATTTATAATTACACTTCCAGCGACGGCGCGTTAGGGACAACGCCCTGCCTTAATCCAGTCCGCGATTAGCGGACTCCTCTGAGTCCAAAACCGGAGACGATTAGTCGAAGGGGACCCAGTAAGTTTCGTCTCTCCATTTGGCGGAACTATTCGTGGTTAAAAATTCCGGATGCCGTCCGCACGTACTCGCGAGGAACCTACGCCGCCGCCACGCCGGCCATCAGCTGCATCAATGCGGCTTCGCTGAAATCTGCGCGGGCGACCTCGCCTGCGATCCTTCCTTCGCGCATGACGAGGATGCGGCGGCAAAGTCCGATCAACTCGGGTAACTCCGACGACACGACGAGAAGCGCTTTGCCTTCGCAGGCGAGCTCGTCGAGCAACTGATAAATTTCCGCCTTGGCGCCGACGTCGACGCCGCGCGTCGGTTCGTCGATTAGCAGCACGTCACACGAACGTGCCAGCCATTTGGCGAGCGCGATTTTCTGCTGGTTGCCGCCGCTGAGTCCCGCGGTGAGCGTCTCGAGCGAGGGTGTCTTCACGCGCAAGCGGCTTACGAAGCGTTGTGCGAGCGACCGCTCCGCTTCACGCCGCACCCAACCGAGTCGTGAGAGTGAGGGCAGCATCGCCAGCGCGGTATTTTCGCGGCAGTTGAGTCCGAGCACCAATCCCTGGCGTTTGCGATCCTCAGGCAGCAAACCCAGACCGGCAGCGAGTGCGGCATCAATGGAGCGAGGTGGCAACGGCTTGCCTGAAACGGAAATGTTGCCTGCCACTTCCGGATCGAGTCCGAAAATCGCCTGCACCACTTCGCTGCGTCCGGCGCCCACAATCCCGGCAACACCGACAATTTCACCGGCGCGAACTTCCAAGCTGATATTTTGAAAGCGGCGGCCCGAGCTCAACCCCTGCACGGCGAGCCGGCATGGACCTGGCTCGCGCGCGAGATGATTTGGAGTTTGAATCAGCAACTCGCGGCCGATCATCTGCGTGACGACACGGTGCGGGGTGGTTGCGGAAATCTTTTCGGTGGCCACGTGCTTCCCGTCGCGCAACACCGTGATGTTGTCGCAGAGCGAGAACAGTTCCTCGAGCCGGTGCGATACATAAATCATCGTGATGCCGCGGCCCTTCAATTCGCGCACGAGACGGAAAAGTTCCTGCGTCTCGCTGGCGGAGAGCGAACTCGACGGTTCGTCCATCACGATCACCTTCGCGCCCGTGCCGACCGCGGCCGCGATTTGCACCAACTGTTCCTGCCCGGTGGAAAGCGTGCCGATGATGGCGTCGGGATCGATCGTCGATCCGATGGTCGCAAGCATGGCCCGGGCTTTTCCGCGAAGCGCCGCGCGGTCGACAAAACCGCCGCGACGCGGCAGATCGCCGAGGCAAAGATTTTCCGCGACACTCAGGTTGGGGCAGAATGCGAGTTCCTGGTGGACCATCGCGATGCCCAGTTCGCGCGCGGCGAGCGGCGTGGCCGGTGCAATGACGGTGCCGTTCATTTTCAATTCCCCACCGTCGGCGGTTTGGACGCCGGCGAGAATTTTCCCCAGAGTACTTTTCCCTGCGCCGTTTTCACCAATCAGTGCATGGCACGTCCCCTGTTCAATCGAGAAACTCACTCCATCCAGCGCCCGCACACCGGGAAATCGTTTGGTGATGCTATTGAATTCAAGGAAAGGCATGGAAGCAGTAGCGAGTATCGAGTAGCGGGCAGTGAGTAGGCTAAGTGGGCTGCTGAGTTAGGGCGCTTTATCCTTAAAGCGCCGCCGGAACCAATAGCCGAGGGTGGAACGGCGGATGAGGGATAATCCGCCCTCCCAATGAGTCAGCATTCAGAAGCTCCGGGGTCATTGATTAATGGATGCGAGCTGCGGATCGTGTCGTTCTGCTCACTACCCGCTACTCGGTCCTCACTGCTCAAATTGTTTTCGTAGAAATCAGTTTGGCAGCCACTTTGTCCAGTTCTTGCCGAATTCGTCGACGTTGGCTTTCGTGACTGGGACGAGTGCGCTGACTTCCTTTACGGCGGGTGGATTCTTTTTGTCGACGATCTTCTCGATGAGTAGTTCGACAGTGCGATGACCCCACTCGTAGCATTGTTGCGCGAGGAGGACCGGAACATGTCCGCTCTTGATGTAGGCGAGCTGGGCGGGAAGGGCGTCCACCGAGACGCACTGTACGGTACCGGGCTGCCATTTGAGGGCGTTCTCGGTGAACAGCGGCCAGCCACCAATCATCGCCCAACCGGTGATGTCAGGGTTCGCCTGCATGACTTGCTCCACCTTCGCGGCGGCGTCTTGCGGGGTTTCCTTGTGGTAATAGACATCACGGATCTTGATGCCGGGATATTTCGCAGCTTCCTGTTTCACACCGGCGACGCGCTTCTGGAGGTTCGGAGCGTTGGGATTGCCGGCGAGCACGGCGACGACGCCTTTCCCGTTCATGACCTTGGCGAGTTCCGCCATCGTCTGGATGCCGCATTCGAGATCATCCACCCCGTAGGTGACAAAACGCTTGGACGCGGGAGCGTCGGAATCGAACGTGGCGACCGGGACGCCGTTATTCACCGCGGAATTGATCGCATCGGTCAGCTTGTTGGCGTCCGAGCAGCTCACGGAAATGCCTTCAGCGCCGGCGAGCACGAGCTGCTCGATAGCCTCGGCCTGCTTTTGTGCGTCCTCCTCATTCGGAGTGCGCCAGTCGATTTTGATGTTCATCTTGTACTTCTCGCTCAGTTCCTTCGCGGCATCCTGCGCGCCGACGCGGGCGGCTTGGAACACGGGATTGCCTTGGGATTTGGCGACGAGGCCAATGGTGATGGTGCGCGGGGCGGCTTGCGCAAGCACGACACTGGCCACGCCAGCGACGAGGAGGGATAGGATTTTTTTCATGTGATGGAGGTAAAGTTTGAGGGATTAGACCACGGATCTCACGGATGGTCACGGATGAGAGCGGGGCAATCGGTGAATTTCGTTGTTTGATAATCCGTGAAAATCAGTGTGATCCGTAGTTGATCGTTTATGCTCAGCCGGTTTTTGCGGTGAGGCGGCGCTTCGCCAGCCAGGTGTTGAAATTATCGAGCACGACGGCGGCGATGACGACGGTTCCGATGATGATCTGGCTGTAGTTTTGATCGATGCCGAGGATGACGATGCCGCTGCTGATCATCTGAATAATCAACGCACCGAGCACGACGCCGAGAGCTGAGCCGCGTCCACCGGCAAGACTGGCCCCGCCCACGACGGCGGCGGCGATCACGTTCAGTTCGTAACCCTGGCCGTCGCCTGAAGTTGCCGCTCCATAGTAACCGATCGAAAGCAGCGCTGCGATGCCTGCAGTGAATCCGGAGATAAGGTAAACGCCGAGCTTTACGCGCTCGACGCGAATACCGCTGAAACGCGCGGCGAGTTCGTTGCCACCGATCGCATAGACCCGGCGTCCGGCGGCCAGACGGGAGAGAAATATCCAACCTACGACCAGCACCACCAGCATGACCGCCATCGGCACGAGACTCAGGCCGTCTCCGACTTCGTATCGCACAATGTCGCGAAATGCCGGAGGAAATCCGCCCACCGACTGGCCTTTGGTGATCACAAACGCGATGCCGCGCAATATGGCCATGGCGCCGAGGGTAATAATAAAGGGATGAACCCGGAGGGCGACGATCAGGCCGCCGCTGGCCAGACCGCATAATGTTGCGGTCCCGACGCATGCCACGATGCCAAGAAGCACACCGACCGCCGGTGACGTTCCGGCTCCGACTCCTTCCGGTCCGAAGCGATGCAGCACCAGAGCGCCGATCACCGAAGCCAGCGCGTAAATCGATCCGACGGACAAATCGATGCCGCCGGAAATGATCACCACGGCCATGCCGACAGCCATGATGGCGGTGAAGCTGGTATCCTTGGCGAGCTGGGCGAGGTTCTGGCTGTTGAGAAATTTATTTTTTTCGACGAAGGCCGGAGTGCGCTCTCCGGCTTCGTTCGTGGTGAACACCCGCTTGCGTCCGCCGTCCGCGTCGCGTTCGAAAAGCGGAATACGCACCGAGCCGCTGAACGCCGTCAGCAACAAGCCGAGGGCGAGGATGACAAGGAGGAGGCCGCTTTCTTGAAAGCGCAGAAGTGAACGCAGAGAGGTGGGCATTTGAGGTCTAACCGAAAGGGCTTTAACTGGACCCATCCAACCCGCTGCCGTCAACTCTTACCCGGCCGCGGAATCCCTGAGAATTGCGTACAAACACCGCTCATAATAGCATTTAGGCAGCACTTCACCCAAACGGGGGTTGAAACGGTAAGGGCCGTTACCCTCAACGGCCATCAGGGCCCCGAATGCCACGCCCTGTTTGTTCCACGGAAAATCCCGAAGGTCCAAAACACCAAATCAAACGCTCCGGGGTTGCTGGTTGGTTTATTCCTCAGCTTCCTCCGACGTCCCGCGGGAGGTCGGGTATTTGAAATTTGGCCATTGGGCTTTGAGATTTCTTTAAAAAAGATACGATTGACCTCAATCATATAAAACCGTTCGCTATCTTTCCATGCGCGTACCCCAACATCTCGTCGATCGTCGCCGCGAAGAACTTCGCAGTCTGATCCGGCGTGATGGTTTTTTAGCGGTGGCGGAAATCTGTCGGCGGCTGAAGGTTTCTGAAGCGACCGCGCGGCGCGATCTCGCGGCGGTCGAGGCCAATGGACATATCACCCGCACCTACGGCGGCGCCCTGGCTGATTATAACAGCGGCTTTGCTTCGCTCGACGAACGTTCGGGCCGGGCGCGTCCGGCCAAGGCGCGAATCGCCGAAAAAGCCGTCGCGCAGATCCCCCGCGAGGGCACGATTTTTCTCGATGCAGGTACGACCGTTCAAGCCCTCGCGCGCGCCCTGACCCACCGCCACGATCTTTCCCGGCTGATCGTTGCGACCAATAACCTCGCCATTGCCTCCGTGCTCGGCGGTGCACCGGGCGTCGAACTGCATGTGGTCGGTGGGATGTTTCTCGATCGGCAGGCGGCCCTCATGGGCACGCGCGCGGTTCGTGCGCTCGAAGACTGGTCCTTCGATGCGGCGTTTCTGAGCGGTGAAGGCATGGACGATGCCGGCATCAGCAATTCGCACGACAGCATCGCTGAATTTCAGCGTGCCGTGCTCCGCCAGACGAACGATATTTATTTCTGTCTCGACGCGTCGAAACTCGGACGTTCCACGCCGCATCGTGTGGCTCCATGGAAGCAGTTGACGGCCTTGGTTACCGATGCCTTGCCCAAAGACCTCGCCACGCACGGTATTGAGCTTCCGACCCGCAAGCATTTGCGCGCCTGAAAATTTTCCATGAGCAATTCCCCGTCCACCGCCAATGTCGCCAACCAGATGATCGAGCTGTCGCACCAGCTCGGCCGCGAAGAACGCAAGCTCGCCATCCTTGGGGAAGGCAACACGTCGGCCCGCGTGTCGGCCGATACTTTTGTCGTCAAGGCGAGCGGATCGAACCTGGGTTCACTGAGCGCGACCGGCGTCACGGAATGCCGTTTCTCCGGACTGTTGCCACTGCTCACGAAGAAAAAACTCACCGATGCCGAGGTCGACCAGGCGCTGTTTGATGCGCGTGTTTCGGCCGACGCCAAAAAGCCCTCGGTCGAGGCGATCTTCCACGCCTACCTGCTCACTCTGCCGGGCGTGAATTTCGTCGGCCATACCCATCCGATCACCGTCAACCAGTTGCTTTGCTCGGGACAGGCGCGCAATTTCGCCCGCCGGCGCACGTTCCCCGATGAGATTGTCTGCTGCGGTGTCGAGAGTGTGTTTGTACCCTATACCGATCCGGGTCTGAAGCTGGCGCAGGTGATGCAAAAGGCCGTGGTCGCTTACATCAAGCGATTGTCCCGCCCGCCACGCGTGATCCTGCTCGAAAATCACGGCTTCATCGCGCTCGGCGCCACGCCGGAATCCGTGCTCGCGACGACTCTGATGGGCGCAAAAGCCGCGGAGATTTTTGCCGGTGCCGCCGCCATCAGTGGCACCCCGCGTTTCCTGACTCCGGCCCAAGTGCTGCGCATCGCGGGCCGCCCCGACGAACACTACCGCCAGAAAGCCCTGGGTCTTTAAATTTTCCCCGCTAATCACGCCAATCACTCAATTCAAAATTTTCCCGAAATTTTCGCGTCTATTCGCGTCATTCGCGGGCCACTCTCATTCACCAGTCAATCAAGCACAGATACCACAGATGAACCCGGATAAACCCTGATCCCATCAGTGCCAATCCGTGTAGTCCGTTTAAAAGAAACTCTTTTATGAAATCCTACAAATTCGTGAACTATCTCTGGGATGACGCCAAAGCTGCGTCGCTCGACCCCGTCGGTCGCCTGATCTATCGCTCCAATTTGCTCGGAAGCGATCAGCGCATTACCAACACCGGCGGCGGCAACACGTCTTCAAAAATCACGGAAAAAGATCCGCTCAACGGGCAGCCAACCGAAGTGCTCTGGGTGAAAGGTTCCGGCGGCGATCTGCGCACGAGCACGCGCGAAAACTTTTCGTCGCTCTACCAGCAAAAGTTGATCGATCTGCAGAAACTGTACGCCTGCCGCGCCGACAAGGGTCTTAAGGCAAAAGCGGAAGACGACATGGTGGGAATGTACAGCCACACGACGTTCAATCTGAATCCGCGTCCGTCCTCGATCGACACGCCGCTGCATTCCTTTCTCCCCGGCAAGCACGTCGACCACATGCACCCGAACGCGATCATCGCGATCGCGGCCTCGGCGAATTGCGAAAAGCTCACGCAGGAAATCTTCGGTGGCCAGATGGCCTACGTGCCGTGGATGCGGCCGGGTTTCGAACTCGGCCTCGCGATGCAGGAAATCTCAAAGAAGAATCCGAAGGTGCAGGCGATCATGATGGGCCAGCATGGCTTCATCTCGTGGGACAATGATGAAAAAGCCTGCTACACGCTTACGCTCGACTTCATCGAAAAAGCGGCGGCATACATCGAAGCTAAATATCAGGCGAAAGGCGGCGACGCCGCAGCCTTCGGCGGCGCGAAATATTCCACGCTCTCACAGGAACAGCGCAACTCCACGCTCGCGGCGATCCTGCCATGGTTGCGTGGTCAGGTTTCCCAGCAGAAACGTTTCATCGGCACGGTGCAGGACGACGAGAAGATCCTGCGCTTTGTGAACTCGAAGGACGCCGCCCGCCTTGCCGAACTCGGCACCTCGTGTCCGGACCATTTCCTCCGCACCAAGATCAAGCCGCTTTATGTCGACTGGAATCCCCAGTCCGAGGACGCCGCGGCGCTCAAAAAGAAACTCGCTGCCGGTCTCGAAGCATACCGCAAGGATTACGCTGCGTACTACGCGAAGTGCAAACACGCCAACTCGCCCGCGATCCGCGACGCGAACCCGACCGTCGTCCTGATTCCCGGCGTCGGCATGATCGCATGGGGCAAGGACAAATCCGAATCCCGCGTTACCGCGGAGTTTTATAACTGCGCGGTTGAGGTTATGCGCGGTGCCGAGGCGATCGACAAATACATCGCCCTTCCGCAACAGGAAGCATTCGACATCGAATATTGGTTGCTCGAGGAAGCGAAACTTCAGCGCATGCCGGCCGAGAAGGAACTCGCGCGGCAGATCGTCGTGGTCATCGGTGCCGGTTCCGGCATCGGCAAGGAAACGGCCCATCGTCTTGTGAAGGAAGGCGCGCACATCGTGTGCGTCGATCTCAACGAAGGCGCGGCGCAGGCTACCGCGAAGGAAATCACCGACAAGTACGGCGTCGGCATTGGCGTCGCCGGCACGGGTCTTTCGAATTGCGGTCCGGCGCTCGGTCTCGCAGCCAACATCACGGATCGCGCCAGCATCCGCACGATGCTCGACAAGGTCGCGCTCGCTTACGGCGGCTTCGATT
>JADMIO011285608.1_pt1 | contig 47678 bp, 34 predicted proteins | sample 8958161 | NCBI WGS metagenome assembly JADMIO01 (sample SAMN16585339, study PRJNA669376) | soil metagenome | isolation source: Crop rotation soil | place: USA: Cullars Rotation, Alabama | collected 2011
CCCTGCACCACTGAGGTTTCAGATTTCAAATTTGAAATTTCAAAGTTGGGCGGGTGTAGCTCAGTTGGTAGAGCATCAGCCTTCCAAGCTGAGGGTCGCGAGTTCGAGTCTCGTCGCCCGCTCCAAAGTAACGCAGGTTGGTAATTTGCGTTTGAGACTTGAACGGATGGGCAAGTTAACAACTTGTTCTACATCGGCCCGCGTAGCTCAGGGGTAGAGCGCCTCCTTGGTAAGGAGGAGGTCATGAGTTCAAATCTCATCGCGGGCTCCAGAAAAGATTTGATCCTTTAACTGAGGAGTTTAGAGGAAAGCACCAATGAGCAAAGAGAAATTTGATCGCAGTAAGCCGCACGTGAACATTGGGACGATTGGGCACGTGGACCACGGCAAGACGACTTTGACGGCGGCCATTACGAAGGTTTTGGCGAAGAACAATCCGAAAGTGCAGTTTGTGGCTTTCGATCAGATTGATAAAGCGCCGGAAGAGAAAGCCCGCGGCATCACGATCGCGACGGCGCACGTCGAGTACGAGACGGCCAATCGTCACTACGCGCACGTGGACTGTCCGGGTCACGCCGACTATGTGAAGAACATGATCACCGGCGCGGCGCAGATGGACGGCGCGATTCTCGTGGTGGCGGCGACAGACGGCCCAATGCCGCAGACGCGCGAACACATCCTTTTGGCTCGTCAGGTAGGCGTGCCGGCGATGGTGGTGGCTTTGAACAAAGTCGATGCGGTTGACGATCCGGAACTGCTCGAGCTGGTGGAGCTGGAAGTGCGCGAGCTTTTGAGCGCTTATGAGTTCCCGGGTGATGACATTCCGGTGGTAAAGGTCTCGGCGTTGAAGGCTCTGGAAGGTGATGAGACGTGGGAGAAGTCAATCATTGAACTGATGGATGCGGTTGACTCTTACATTCCGACACCGACGCGCGACGTCGACAAGCCGTTTTTGATGCCGGTCGAAGACATCTTCACGATCCAGGGGCGTGGAACGGTGGCGACGGGTCGTGTGGAGCGCGGCAAAGTGAAGGTGAACGAGAACGTGGAGATAGTGGGTATCCGGCCGACAAAGAACACGGTGGTGACGGGCGTCGAGATGTTCAAGAAGCTTTTGGATGAAGGGATGGCGGGCGACAACGTGGGCTTGCTGCTCCGTGGTGTGGATCGGAAAGACATTGAGCGTGGGCAGGTGATTTCGAAGCCGGGCTCGATCACGCCGCACACGAAGTTCAAGGCAGAAGCTTACGTTTTGACGAAGGAAGAAGGTGGTCGCCACACACCGTTCTTTACAGGCTATCGACCGCAGTTTTACTTCAGAACCACGGATGTGACGGGGGTGGCGCATCTGCCGCAAGGAGTGGAGATGGTGATGCCGGGCGACAACGTGGCGATGGAGATCGAGTTGATCGCGCCGATCGCGATGGAGAAAGGGTTGCGCTTCGCAATTCGCGAAGGCGGCCGCACGGTGGGCGCAGGGACGGTTGCGGAAGTTGTGGAATAGTTTTGCGATTTTTGATTCGATGCTTGTTCGACGGACCGGTTAATCGCAAATCAAAAATCTGAAATCAGAAACAGGATTTTAAGGTTATGCCGCGTGACAATATTGTGTTGCAGTGCAGTGATTGCAAGAGTCGCAATTACGTAACGACGAAGAACAAAAAGACGACGACTGAGCGTCTGGAATTCAGCAAGTTCTGCCGCCGCTGTCGTAAGCACACATCGCATAAGGAGACCAAATAGCATTTGCGATTGCCGATTTGTGATTCCTCTTCGTGTAGAAGATTCAATCGACAATTGGAAATCGGCAATCAAAATGTTGTCCAGGGGTATAGTGTCAACGGCTAGCACGTCGGTCTCCAAAACCGAAAGTCCGGGTTCGAATCCTGGTACCCCTGCCAGTTGAATCGCGAAAACGAAGTGGCGAAGAGGTTTGGGAAAATTACTGTGAGCGACGACGACGTCATCGAATCTGAAGTGGTCGAAGAGACCTCTGACGTGCCCGCCGGAGCGCCGCCCGCGAAAGTAACGACTGGAGCGCGGCCGGCTTCGGGCGGGGATCACCGGCCAAAGAAGACGGGGGCAGCCGCACCGGGATTGTTCGCTCGGATTCAGCAGTTCCTGCATGATACGCGCGCCGAGATGCGCCGTGTATCATGGCCGGGGGCGGCCATGGTCAAGAACACCACGCTGATCACGCTGGTGGCCGTGGTGTTCTTCGCACTTTATCTGTTTGCAATTGATCGCGTTTGGGCATTCTTGATCGATCACCTGCGTGGCTGGCTGGGAGGCTGAAATAATACTTATGAAGCAGTGGTTTATTCTTCATACTTATTCGGGACACGAGAAGAAGGTTTGCGAAAGCCTGAAAGCTCGTGTTGCGGGCACACCTCTCGAAAACGCGATTAATCAAGTGTTGGTGCCGACCGAAACCGTGGTCGAGATGCGCGGCAACAAGCGCATCGAGTCATCGCGGATGTTCTATCCTGGTTATGTGCTGATCGAAATTGATTGCGACGATAAGGGGCACATTCCTGACGACGTATTCCACACCATTCGATCGACGCCGAAGGTCACGGGATTCGTGGGCGGACAGCATCCGACACCGCTGACTGCGGAAGAAGTTGATCAGATTGCCAATCAACAGGCCGCTGCGGCTGAAAAGCCAAAACCAAAGTTCTCGTACGCGGCGGGTGAGACGGTGAGAATCAAGTCTGGGCCATTCCAAAGTTTCACGGGCAAAGTTGAAGATGTTAACGAAGAGAAATCCACGTTGAAGGTTACGGTTACGATCTTTGGGCGCTCAACGCCGGTTGAATTAAATTTCCTGGACGTCGAGAAAGTAACGTTTACGGAAGAAGAGTAACAGGATTGAATTACTGATTCATCGGCTCATTGAATCAATCAAGAAATGAAGAAGTGAGTCAATAAAACAATGGCAAAGAAGATTTCAGGTTACATCAAGCTGCAGGTTCCGGCGGGCAAAGCGAATCCGGCGCCCCCGATAGGTCCGGCCCTGGGCCAGCACGGCGTCAACATCATGGAATTCTGCAAAGCTTTCAACGCAAAGACCGCGCAGATGGATCCGGACATGAAGATCCCGGTGGTCATTACTGTCTACGCCGATCGCTCGTTCGCTTTCGAGACGAAGACACCACCGGCGGCCGACCTGCTGAAGAAAGCGGCAGGCATAGCCAAAGGCGCGGGCAATCCAAAGAAGGAAAAGGTCGGAAAGATTTCACGCGCGAAGATCGAAGAGATTGCAAAAACAAAATTGCCCGATCTGAATACGACGAGTCTCGAAAGTGCCGTGCGCACGATCGAAGGCACGGCCCGGCAGATGGGTTTGACGGTCGAGTAGTTTTGGATTTTTGATTTACGATTGCCGATTTGAAAAGCAATCGACTGAGAGGGAGAGATTCGAAAGCAATGCGGATTTGCAAATCGCAGATCTAAAATCGCAAATCAACAATCTCGCAGGCACCTCGGGGGTAATAAATGAAGAAGCACGGAAAGAAATATCGCGCCGCGGTCGAGAAGATCGAGGAAGGGCGCAAATATAATCTGGACGACGCGGTCAAGAAACTAAAAGAGATCGCGTTCGCGAAATTCGACGAGACAGTTGAGTTGACGATTTGGCTGGGGGTCGATCCGCGCAAGGCAGATCAGCTCGTACGCGGCACAATCGTTCTGCCGCACGGTCTTGGAAAAAACAAGACGGTGGTCGTCATCGCTCAGGGCGACAAGATTCGCGAAGCCGAAGAAGCCGGCGCGGATTTCGCCGGCGGCGAAGACCTCGTCAACAAGATCAAGGGCGGCTGGCTCGATTTCGACGCCGTGATTGCGACCCCCGACATGATGCGATTCGTCGGCGGCCTTGGAAAGGTGCTCGGCCCGCGCGGCCTGATGCCCAATCCGAAGACGGGCACGGTTACGCCTGACGTCAAAACTGCGGTCAAAGAAACGAAGGCCGGAAAAGTCGAATATCGGGTCGATAAAACAGGTGTGATTCACACTGGTGTCGGCAAGATTTCTTTCGACGAAAACAAGCTCGTGGAAAACACGCGCGCCCTGATCGATGCGGTGGCGAAAGCGAAGCCTTCAACCGCGAAGGGCAAATACATGAAGAAAGTGAATCTGGCGTCGACGATGAGTCCGGGCGTTCTGCTCGACGAGACTGCGTTTGCGAGATAAGGAGTTGCGATGAAAACAAGAGACCAGAAGCAAAAAGATCTCGAAGCGCTGATCGAACAATTTAAGAAGGCCAACGCCGCGATGCTGGTCAGTTTCAAGAACATGACAGTCGCGAAAGATCAGGAATTGCGGCGGCAACTGCGCGAAGCCGGCGTTGATTATTCGGTCGTCAAAAACACACTGGCGCGTAAGGCGGCGGCGGGCACACCGCTCGAGCCGCTCGCCGGTGAATTCAAAGGCGTCACGGCAGTCGCCATCAGCACGACCGATCCGGTGGGCCTGTCGAAGGCAATTGCAAAGTTCGCGAAAGCAAACACGGAAATTTTCAGCTTTAAAGTCGGCCTGGTCGAAGGCAAGGTCGTTGAACTGAAGCAGGTTGAAGCGATCGCGAGTCTGCCATCGCGCGAAGAGCTAGTCTCGAAGATGCTGTTCCTGATCAATGCGCAGGCGCAGAGATTGGTGACAGTGATTCAGGCCGTGCCGCGAAACCTCGCAGTCGTCATAGATCAGGTGCGCGCACAGAAAGAAGCAGCGGGCGCATAAGAAATTCGAAATTCGAATTGCGAAATTCGAAATAGTTTTGCGGTCGTCGCCTTAGTCAGTGGACGGCCAGGGAAGGCAGAAATCGCGGCGATGCAACCGGGATGGACGCTGAAGAGATAAGCAGGCCATATCAGAATGCGAAATTTAAACTCGAAATTCAAGAGGCTTGCACAAAGCGACACAGGAGACAGTAACTAATCATGGCTGACATTCAGGCAATTGTGGATCAAATCAAAGGCTTGACGCTTTTGGAAGCTTCCGAACTCGTCAAAGCAATGGAAGAGACCTTTGGCGTCTCGGCAGCAGCGGCGGCCGTTGCGGTTGCACCCGCAGCAGGCGCGGCCGCGGGCGGTGGTGAAGGCGCTGCGGCTGCAGAAGAGAAGAGCGAGTTCGACGTCATCCTCCAATCCGTGGGCGGCAACAAGATCAACGTCATTAAGGTTGTTCGTGAAGTCACTGCCCTCGGTTTGAAGGAAGCGAAGGACCTCGTCGAAGCTGCGCCCAAAGCCGTTAAAGAGGGCGTGTCCAAAGAAGAAGCTGAGCAAATCAAGCAGAAACTTACGGACGCGGGCGCTACCGTTGAAGTGAAATAAAAAAAGGTCTTTGGCCTTTGTACTTTGGTCTTTGTTCGCAAAACGAAGCATCAAGGTTCTTACGAAGATCAAAGACCAAAACACAAAGTCCGCCGGAGGACAAGCGCAGCTTGACCTCTGGCACTTGAGCGGTTAACTTAGGGGAGTATTGAAGGGCGGCGGGTTACTCCCGAAAAACTTTAACGAATGCAAGCGCGTTTCACTTTTTGAAGCGGCCGGGTAATTGTGCGTCCCGGCCGCGATTACGTGTCTTTGCACGTAATTAATCGCGCGGCCTCAACTTGTAATTCGTCGCACACAAATCAGGAGCATTCATGTCTGCAAATCTTCTCGAAACAGTGAACACAGGATTGGGACGGCGCACAAGTCAGGCGCCGGAGCGGCACGATTTTTCCAAGATCAAAACGGCGGTGCCGATTCCCAACCTGATCGAAATTCAGCGCGACTCATATAACCGTTTTCTGCAGATGGATCTGCTGCCGGAAGAACGTGTGAACACGGGTCTCCAGTCGGTGTTCCAATCTGTGTTTCCGATTTCGGATTTCCGCGAGACGGCGACGCTGGACTTTGTGGAGTACCAAATCGGCAACTGGCAATGCAAGTGCGGTAACCTTGAAGGTCTCCAGTACCTGCGCGCCGCTTGTAAGAGTTGCGGCGCCAAGATCAAAGTCGATCCGCTGCGGCCTGGCGAGACACTCTGCCACGTTTGCGGCACGTTCAATTCCGTTCGTCCCGAGCTATGTCCGAACTGCGGCGAGCCTGTCGGCCTGAAGCATAAACACGATCAGCAGGAGTGTCAGGAGCGCGGCATGAGTTACAGCGTGCCGCTCAAGGTGAAGATTCGTCTTACGGTCTACGACAAAGATCCGGACACAAACATCAAGTCGATTCGTGACATCAAGGAAGAGGAAGTCTTCTTCGGCGAAATTCCGCTGATGACTGACAACGGCACGTTCATCATCAACGGAACGGAGCGTGTCATCGTTTCGCAGCTTCATCGCAGCCCGGGTGTGTTCTTCAAACGGGGCGCAATGTTCGTTGCGAAAATCATTCCTTACCGCGGTTCCTGGGTTGAGTTTGAATACGATCAGAAAAACCTTTTGTACGTCCGCGTCGGGAAGCGCAAGTTCCTGGCGACGATTTTCCTGCGCGCGCTGGGCGTGTGGCTGAGCGAGCCTTTCAAGAGCAAGTCGTTTGGCAGCGACTCGCAACTGGAAGACGGCGTCAAGAACGCGATCTTTTCCGACGAAAATATGCTGCGCTCGTTCTACGTGGTCGACGAAGTTCGCGTGGCGGACGGCAGCTTGATGTTGCAGGTGCCGGAAAGTGGAAAGACTAATCTCGTCGGCATGAAAGTCGACTTCGAGATCAAAGGCCGCGGCGGCGATCCGGTCGTCCGCAAGGGCAAGGAAGTCACGCGCACGTCGCTCGAAGGACTCCGCAAGGCAAACATCGGCGAAGTCGAAATCGAAGCCCAACAGTTCGAAGGCGCGTACGCTGTGGGTGACATCGTCAACACCGAGACCGGCGAAGTCATCGTCGAAGCTAACAACGAAATCACCGCCGCGAAGCTTCAGGAAGTTATCGAAGCCGGCGTGGCGAGTTTCTCTGTGTTCTTCCCCGAGCGCGACGACGTAGGGGTCGTGATTACGCAGACGCTGAAGAAAGATACGATCTCGAAACCGGTCGATGCGCTGCTGGAAATCTATCGCAAGATGCGCCCGGGCGATCCGCCGACAGTGCAGACTGCATATCGCCTGCTTGAAGGAATGTTCTTCGATCCACGCAAGTTCGACTTCTCACGCGTCGGTCGTCTGAAATTCAACATCAAGATGGGCAAGCCGGAGAGGGAACGGATCGACGATCCGCTCTTGCAGGCGGCCGATTTCTTCGAAGTCGTAAATTACGTGCTGAAGATGCGGCGCAATCCGGTGGATGACGAGAAGCGGCCGATCTATCAGGCCGACGATATCGATCACCTTGGCAATCGCCGCGTGCGCGCCGTCGGCGAGCTGCTCGAAAATCAGTTTCGCATCGGCCTCGAGCGCATGGAACGTGCAATCAAGGAAAAGATGTCGATCCATCAGGAGATGCAGACGACGATGCCGCGCGACCTGATCAATGCGAAGCCGGTCACGGCCGCGGTGCGCGAGTTCTTTGGCTCGTCACAGTTATCGCAGTTCATGGACCAGACTAATCCGCTGTCTGAGATTACGCACAAACGTCGTCTCTCGGCATTGGGACCGGGCGGTCTGAGCCGCGAGCGCGCGGGTTTCGAAGTGCGCGACGTGCACCCGACACACTACGGTCGCATTTGTCCGATCGAGACGCCTGAAGGTCCAAACATCGGTCTGATTTCGTCTTTGTCGTGCTACGCCCGCATCAACGAGTTCGGCTTTATCGAATCGCCGTATCGCAAGGTCGTTAACGGCGTCGTGACTGAATTTGTGCGCGTCCGAAACGGCGGTGATACTAAATTCAAACCGAATGACCACGTGTCTCAGGAAGAAGTCGAGAAGGCCAACAAGCGCGTGAGCGCCGACGGTAAAGCGAGTTATGAGCCTTTTCCGTTTTATCTGACAGCGTGGGAAGAGGACAAGCACGTCGTCGGCCAGGCGAACATCGAGCTCGACGAGAACGGTTACATCGTTAACGAACGTAACGCGGCGCGCAAAGCCGGCGAGTTCATTCTGGCGCATCGCGATGAGATTGAGTTCGTGGACGTTTCGCCGAAGCAGCTTGTCTCTGTGGCTGCATCACTGATTCCGTTCCTCGAGAACGATGACGCAAACCGCGCGTTGATGGGATCGAATATGCAACGCCAGTCGGTGCCTCTGCTTCGTGCCGAGGCGCCTTACATCGGCACGGGCATGGAAGACGTAACGGCGCGCGACTCGGGCGCGGTCGTAATCGCCCGCCGCGACGGCACGGTTGATTACGTCGATTCCGAGCGCATCATTGTCAAAGCCGATCACAACGTCGACGGCACCATTTCGCGCGAAGTGACGGCCGACATTTACACGCTGATCAAATTCAAGCGTTCGAACCAGAACACCTGCATCAATCAGCGGCCAATCGTTCACGTTGGCGAGCGCGTCGACAAAGGCCAGGTGATTGCCGACGGTCCGTGCACGGATCGCGGTGAACTGGCGCTGGGCCGCAACATCCTGGTCGCGTTCATGCCGTGGCGCGGTTACAACTTTGAAGACGCTATTCTGGTTTCCGAGCGACTGGTGAAAGAGGATTACTACACCTCGATTCACATTGAAGAGCTGGAAATCGAAGCGCGCGATACAAAGCTGGGCCCGGAAGAGATCACGCGCGATATCCCGAACGTCGGCGAGAACATGCTGCGCGACCTCGACGAGAGCGGCATCATCCGCATCGGCGCGCAGGTCAAGCCAGGCTCCATTCTGGTCGGCAAAGTTACCCCGAAAGGGGAGACGCAGCTGACGGCAGAAGAGAAACTTCTCCGCGCGATCTTCGGCGAGAAGGCCGCGGACGTGAAAGACGCTTCACTCGTTTCGCCTCCGGGCATCGATGGCACTGTGGTCGATGTGCAGGTCTTTACGCGTAAGGGTCAGGAAAAAGATCAGCGCTCACTATCAATTGAAACTACTGAAGAAGAGCGTCTGCGGCGCGACCTTGAAGACGAAATCCGTATCCTGCAAGAGCAGCGCAACGAACGCATTTACGAATTGTTCGAAGGCCGCAAGCTTTCGACCGACTTGACGGATCATCGCGAGGTCGTCATGCCGAAAGGCGAGACGATCACGCGCGAGATGCTTACCGGCATTGAACCCAAGCTTCTGCGCAAGGCTTCGATTGCGGGCTCGCGGGTGGACGCGGCGACGGAAGTCAAATCATACGAAGATCGTACTGAGCGACAGGTCAAGATTCTCTCGGACATTTACGAAGAGAAGATTGCCAAGCTGCGTCAGGGTGATGAACTTTCACCCGGCGTCATCAAGATGGTGAAGGTCTTCATCGCGATGAAGCGCAAGCTTTCCGTCGGCGACAAGATGGCGGGACGTCACGGAAACAAGGGCGTCATCGCGCGCATTCTGCCGGAAGAAGATATGCCGTATCTGCCCGACGGAACGCCGGTCGAGATTGTGCTCAATCCGCTGGGTGTGCCGTCACGTATGAACGTCGGCCAGATTCTCGAGACGCACCTCGGGTGGGCTGCCCGCGTACTGGGTTTGCACTTCGCCACGCCGGTGTTCGACGGCGCGACGGAGCGCGAGATCAAGAAGCGTCTGGAAGAAGCAGGGGCGCGCGCGAACGAACTGGGCTTGCCCGAGATCGTGAATCCGTCCGGCAAGGCCGTGCTCTATGACGGTCTGACCGGTGAAGCGTTCGAACAGAAGGTGACGGTTGGCTACATCTACATGCTGAAGCTTTCGCACCTGGTCGACGACAAGATTCACGCACGTTCGATTGGGCCGTACTCGCTGATTACGCAGCAGCCGCTCGGTGGCAAGGCGCAATTCGGCGGACAGCGCTTCGGCGAAATGGAGGTGTGGGCGCTGGAAGCTTATGGCGCGGCGCACATTCTTCAGGAGTTGCTGACGGCGAAGTCGGACGACGTCGCGGGGCGATCAAAGATTTACGAAGCGATCGTCAAGGGCGAAGCCGATTTCGATCCAGGTTTGCCGGAAAGCTTCAACGTGCTCGTGCGCGAGTTGCAGTCACTCTGCCTCGACGTCGAGTTGGTGAAGAAAGACGGCGCGCCTGACGAGACGATTGCTGAGCCGTTGATCACGTCGGGGATTTAGTGAGCAGTGAGCGGTGAGCAGTGAGCAGTTGTTCGCCGCCGAGGCTCGCTTGTTTGGGTCCAAGAATAAAGTAGTGACTGGTTACTGCTCACAGCTCACTGCTTACTGGAGAAAATCGTGTTCCGATTTCATCAAGAGAAAACGCAACTCGCGCCTGACTTCGAGGCAATTCGCATCTCGCTCGCTTCACCGGACAAGATCCGTCAGTGGTCGCACGGTGAAGTAACCAAGCCCGAGACGATCAACTACCGCACGTTCAAACCCGAGCGTGACGGACTCTTCTGCGCGCGCATCTTCGGTCCCGTCGCAGACTGGGAATGTCTCTGCGGCAAGTACAAGCGGATGAAGCACCGTGGCGTGATCTGCGACAAGTGCGGCGTCGAAGTAACCCAAGCCAAAGTGCGCCGCGAGCGACTTGGCCACATTGATCTCGCCAGCCCGTGTTCGCACGTGTGGTTCTTCAAAGGACTGCCGTCGCGCATTGGTCACTTACTTGACATTCCGCTGCGCGAGCTGGAGAAGGTGCTCTATTTCGAATCCTACATCGTCATCGATCCCGGCGACGTGAAGGAATTGAAAGAGCGCGAACTGCTGACTGACGAACGTTATCGTGAATTGACGCGCGACTATCCCGGTCAGTTCCTGGCGAAGATGGGCGCCGAAGCGATTAAGGAATTGCTGGCGACTGTCAATGTCGAAGAACTCGCCGTCGAATTACGTCGTCGCATGCGCGAAGAGACTTCGCAGCAAAAGAAACTAAAATTTTCCAAGCGCCTCAAGGTTGCCACTTCGTTTCTGAAGTCGGGCAATCATCCGGACTGGATGATTCTCGATGTGATTCCGGTTATTCCGCCGGAGCTCCGTCCGCTGGTGCCGCTTGATGGCGGGCGTTTCGCAACTTCTGACTTGAACGATCTCTATCGTCGCGTTATCAACCGCAACAACCGTCTGAAGAAGCTCATGGAGCTGCGCGCGCCGGAAGTCATCGTGCGCAACGAAAAGCGCATGCTTCAGGAAGCCGTCGATGCGCTGTTTGACAACGGCCGTCGCGGTCGCGTCCTGCGGGGCGTGAACAATCGGCCGCTGAAGTCTCTTTCGGGAACTTTGAAAGGCAAGCAGGGTCGTTTCCGTCAGAACCTGCTGGGCAAGCGCGTCGACTACTCCGGCCGATCAGTAATTGTCGTTGGGCCAGAGCTGAAACTGCACCAGTGCGGTTTGCCGAAAAAGATGGCGCTCGAACTCTTCAAACCGTTCATCTACAACCAGCTCGAAAAGCAGCAGCACGCCGCGACCATCAAGCAGGCGCGCGAAATGGTCGAGCGGCAGGAGCCGGTGGTTTGGGACATCCTTGAAGAAGTGATTCGCGAGCACCCGGTGCTCCTGAATCGTGCGCCGACGCTCCACCGTCTGGGCATCCAGGCGTTCGAGCCGGTGCTGGTCGAAGGTAAAGCGATCAAGATTCACCCGCTCGTCTGTACCGCTTTCAATGCCGACTTTGACGGCGACCAGATGGCCGTGCACATTCCGCTCTCGCCGGAAGCGCAGATCGAAGCGGCGGTGCTGATGCTGTCTTCGAACAACATTCTCAGTCCGGCGAGCGGCCAACCGATCGCGGTGCCGTCACAGGACATCGTGCTCGGCATCTATTACCTGACGCGTGACAAGGAAGGCGCGAAAGGCGAAGGTCGCGTATTCGCCTCAGGCGAAGAAGTTCTGCTGGCGCTGGACGCCAAGGAAGTTACGACGCAGACGCCGATCAAGCTGCGTATTACCGGGGACTTGATCGACCTGACGCAGGAGCACGACACGCAGGACATCCTGCGCGGCACAGTACAGGAAGACGTCAAGCGCGTCATCAACACGACTGTCGGTCGCGTGATTTTCAACGACGCGATTCCGGCGGGTCTGCCGTACATCAACGGCACGCTTCGCAAGAAGGGTTTGCAATCACTGGTTAACTATTCGCACATTCGTCTCGGTCACGAGATGACCGTGAAGATGCTCGACGATCTGAAGAACCTTGGGTTCCTCTACGCCACCAAGGCCGGCATTTCGATTGGCATCGACGATTTGGTAACCCCAGATTCAAAGCGGGAGATCGTCGGCAAAGCCGAGAAGGACGTGATCACGGTTGAGCAGCAGTATCGTGACGGCGTGATCACCAACGGCGAGCGCTACAACAAAGTGATCGCGATTTGGTCCGAAGCAACCGACAAAGTCGCCAAGGAAATGTTCAAGGCGATGGACGACCGCGAGAAGTCGTCGAACGAAATGAACCCGATTCTGATTATGTCGGATTCAGGCGCGCGCGGATCGGCACAGCAGATTCGCCAGCTCGCCGGCATGCGCGGATTGATGGCGCGGCCCTCGGGTGAAATCATCGAGACGCCGATTCAATCCAACTTCCGCGAAGGCCTGAACGTGTTGCAGTATTTCATCTCGACGCACGGCGCGCGCAAAGGTCTGGCGGACACGGCGTTGAAGACGGCTGACTCAGGCTACCTGACGCGCCGTCTGGTGGACGTGGCCCAGGATGTGATTATCAGCGAGCACGATTGCGGCACGCTGAAGGGCATTTCGGCGACGGCCATCGTGGAAGGCGGCGAAGAAATCGAAAGCCTCCGCGATCGTATCGTTGGCCGCACGGCGCTCGACGACGTGATCGATCCGGTTGAAGGCACCAGTATCGTCGAATCCAGTCAGGAAATCGACGAAGACCTGGCGGCTGAAATTCAGCGCTCCGGCGTGCAGCGCGTACGCATTCGTTCAGTCTTGACGTGCGAATCGCGCCGCGGCTGCTGTATCAAGTGCTATGGCCGTAATCTGGCGACTGGTCGTCCGGTGGACATCGGCGAAGCCGTTGGCGTAATCGCTGCTCAATCAATCGGCGAACCTGGTACGCAGCTTACCATGCGTACGTTCCACATCGGCGGCACGGCGCGCCTCGAAGAGTCTTCGAAACACGAAGCTCGCGTCGAAGGCAAGATCAAATACATCGATCTGGCCACGGTCAAAACTCGCAAGGGCGAGCGCGTGGCGATGAATCGCAACGGCGCCTTGACCATTATCGATGAGCGTGGCCGCGAGGTCGCTCGTTATCAAATCGTCTATGGCGCGCACATTCTGGTTGAAGACGGCCAACAGGTTGCCGAAGATCAGTTGCTCGCCACGTGGGACCCATTCACGTTCGCTATCCTGACGGAAGTCGCCGGCACGGTGAAGTTCCAGGACTTGAAGGAAGGCGTAACTTACGAGGAAGAGACTGACCAGGTGACCGGCCTTTCGCACATGGTGGTCAAGGACTCGCCTGACGAAAAGAAACAACCCCGACTCGAGATTCGCAATGCCAGCAACAAGGTCCAGAAGACCTATCAGATGCCGGTGCGCGCGAACTTGATGGTCAACGACGCTGAGCAAGTGGAGCCGGGCGACATTATCGCGAAGATTCCGCGCGAGACCACGAAGACGAAAGACATTACCGGCGGCTTGCCTCGCGTCGTCGAATTGTTTGAAGCTCGTCGGCCGGCGGAAGCCGCAGTCATGTCGGAAATCGACGGCACGGTCAGACTCGGACCAATCTCGAAAGGCAAGCGCAAACTCATTATCACGGGTGATGATGGTGAAGAGCGCGAGTACGATATCCCGCGTGGTACTCACATCAACGTGCAGGAAGGTGACCGCGTGCGCGCCGGCGAGGCTCTGCAGGATGGGCCGCTTAACCCGCACGACATTCTGCGCGTCTTGGGTATGAACCGTTTGCAGGAATACCTGACCAACGAAATTCAGGAGGTCTATCGTCTGCAGGGTGTGAACATCAACGACAAGCACATCGAAGTGATTGTTCGCCAGATGTTGCGGTGGGTGAAGATCAAGGAAGTCGGCGATACTGAATTCCTTCTGGAGGAGCAGGTCGATCGCTTTCGTTTCTCAGATGAGAACGAGCGCGTGCAGGGCGAGAAGGGTGAAGTCTCACAGGCTGAACCTTTATTGCTCGGCATCACCAAGGCATCCCTTTCGACCGATTCATTCATTTCGGCAGCCTCCTTCCAGGAGACGACGCGCGTGCTCACCGAAGCGGCGATCTCCGGACGCGTGGACTACCTGCGCGGCTTGAAAGAGAACGTGATCATGGGGCGACTGATTCCCGCCGGCACCGGCATGGAGTACTACCGAAACGTCGATATCGACCGCGACGAGACGGTCGGCGAAGCCGAGCGCGAAGAAGAGTTCCCCGAGATTCTCGGCGGGGTCGAGATTCCTCCGTCCCCGCATACGGCGCTTCCGACGACCGGTGATGCTGACATCGTTGGTGAAGTGAGCGAACCGGAGCCGGAAGAGACGGTTCAGGTGGGCGAACCGGGCGAAGAGTAAATAGCAGTCAGTAGCCCGACCGTGAGGAAGGGCGTGTTAGAAGCCCGGTAGTACGCAAGGACACAAAAACGGACCGGCGTGGCGAAAACCGCGCCGGTTTTTCTTTGTGACTGTGCCTTGCAGTATGATCCTTTCCCAATGCCTCGATATCTCGACATCTCGACCTGGCCGCGACGCGACACGTTTGAGTTCTTTCGCGGATACGACAAGCCGTACTTCAATGTGGGCACATCGCTGGACGTGACAAACCTGGTCACCGAAATGAAGAAGCGGCCGGGCGCCAGCCTCGCACTCGCCTATCACTATTTTGCGTTGCGTGTCGTGAACGAGCTTGAACCGTTTCGTTATCGTCTGCGCGGTGATCAAGTCCTGGTTCACGACGTAATTCATGGTGGAACAACACTCTTGCTGCCGAACGAAACGTTTATCATGTCCTACTTCGATTATCAGGAAGACTTTGAGCAGTTCATGACGGACGCGATGAAAGCGATCGACGAACAGCGAGCGGCGGCAGCGTTTGACCCCAGACCTGAAGACAACCGGATTCATTTCAGCGTGCTGCCATGGATTTCGTTCACGAGCTTTTCGCATGCACGGAACTGGGGTCGTGAGGATTCGGTGCCGAAAATGGCGTTCGGGAAAATCAGCGAAGTGAACGGACGCAGAATGATGCCGTTCTCAGTCGAGGTTCATCACGCCATGATGGATGGCATCACCGTCGGACGATATTTGGATCGATTGCAGGAAATGCTGTCGAACCCCGTCAATTACACGCAAGCATCGCGGGCGGCGGAATCGTCGAGTGTTGAGTAGTTCTCAGTGTCTCCGTGAAGACCCGTGACTCTGTGGATTTCGTCTGGGAAGAACCCACCATAGAGACACAGAGGCCTCACCGAGGCAGGGGGAAGACTCACGCCACGGCGCAAAGAAACGCAGAAGGTCTGCTTGCATCATGAGTAATCCAACACCCCCGTGTGCATAGTCATCTTCCACTCGTCACCCACTTTTGCATAGACCTTGCAGACGCGACCTTGCCAGTGATTGTCCCTACCCTTCTCATCAATCCAGAGCGTGTCGATATCGACCACGGCGAACGCGCCGTCGCATTCTTTGGAAATCTCGATCTTGCGAATGATCCTTTTGTTGTGCACGAGGCGATGCGTGTCGAATAACTGCTGCCAACCGTTCTTCCAGCGGTCATAGTCATATCGGCCCCACACGATTACCCAATCCATCGGATCGTGTGATTGCGGGGTGCGCGGCCACGGCCAGACCATGTCCGGATGAAAGATGGTCATCAGCAGGTCCACGTCCTGCGTGTCCCACGCACGCGTTTCGCGGTTCACGATCTCTTCGATCTCAGGTCGTGGATCGTCCATGGCATGAGAAGGCCACGGAGACACGGAGTCACAGAGAATCTCGAAACTCTGTGACGCTGCGCCTCCGTGGCTTGATTTCCTTCTAACTAGAACAAGAACCGAATCGCCAACTGCAACTGTCGCGGATCGCCGACGCCCTGCCGCAGGAAGCCATTGAAGTCAAACAGACTGGGCGCCGTGAGAGAGTTTTGATTGCCCGGCACGGACAACGAGTTGATGCGGTTCTTGTTGTTAAAGGTATTGAACATCTCCATCGTCGGAATCAACTGATAACGCTCGCCGAAATGGAACGCGCGCGCCAGGCGCCAGTCGAACGAAAAATAATCGTTGTCCTTGCGCAGGCTGTTGCGATTCGTGGCCGTCTGCGGCGCCGGCGTCGCCGGTTGCGCCGAACGCGCCTGGATTCGCGGCGTGAACTCAAAGTGCCAGGGCAGCTCGGAGTACATATAAAAGTTGAACTTGTGGCGAATGTCTCGATCAGACAGCGCGTAATCGAACTGGAGATTGTTTATGTCGAAAGACCGATCCGTGAATGGATCGCGCTCGTTCGAGTCGTCGTCCTTGTCTTTTGAAAGGACGTAGTTGGCTTCGAATTGATAGTGCTTGCTAAGACGTTTCCGCACGCCGGCGGTAAAGCCGTTGTACATGGATTTGCCGACGGCGCTTTCCACCATCACTTCGCCCAGGTAATCACCGAAGATCGGGAAGCCCGCTGCATTTAGTTTGCGGTTCACGTTCAAGAAGCGAGTCATATGAACGCCCTGTGAATGCGTGAAGTCGAAGTAGATCGACAGGTCGCGCATCAATTCCTGCTCGAATTGCGCATTCGTCGTGTAGATGCGCGGATTCGCGTAGTCTTTGCTGAACACGCGCACGCCGCTGAAACAGGGGAACGGGTTCACAAACGGGCCGCCCGCGCTGAAGCCATTAATGGTTGAGCAGGAACCCGCGCTCGGTGTCACGAGGTTCGGCCAGGTAGGTAGAATCGTCGGGTTCGCAAACGCACCGCCGGCGATTGTCTGTTGCTGCACGCCGTTGGTGGTGATCGATCCGACTTGCGAGAGCATGTTCTGGCGGCCATAGAAAATTCCGTAGCTCGCCCTCACCACCGAGCGTCCGTTCTTGGCCACGTCCCAGGCAAAGCCCACGCGCGGCTGGAACTCTTTCTTTTGACTGTGGAGTGTGCCGTCTGACGGGAACCGCGGATCGCTGAGGAAGTGTCCATAGGCGGTTTGTGCGGGTGGCACGATGACGTCCGGAAATATCTGCGCTTCCCAACGCAAACCGTAATTCAAAGTGAAGTTAGATCTAATCTGCCAGCGGTCCTGAACGAAAAGTGCGTAGTCTTCATTCTTGATCTTCGAAGCACCGGCGGCATCAGTTGCCGGGCCTGTGGGCCCTGCGCCCTGAAGAAAAAGCAGCAAGGGCGAGCCCCCGTTCGTGGTACCCGCGGGACACGCGGTTGGCGCAGTCACGAACGTCCCATTCGAACAGTGTTGGGTGTTTGGACCAAAACCGCCGGCCGCGGCGGGCGACGCATAGCGAATGAATCCATTCACGCTATCGAAAATGTAGCGCCCCTGAAAGAAACCGCGAAATACTTGATCGTTCAGGGTGTGTATCCATTCGCCTCCGAACTTGATGTTGTGCCGTCCGGAAATGATCGAAAAGTTATCTTTCAGGTGTGTCCGCCACAAAGTTTCGTCAACATTCGGATTGAGAAAGAAGGGGTGACCAAATCTGAACGTCGTCCCAAATCCCATCGCAGTATCAGCTGGTACATTCGAGGTAATCGCCTCGCGCGGTCGCAATTCCCGCGTGTACGAGAAGTGACCTTCGTTCAACATGGTCGGCGAGACAGTAGTGATCAGGTTGACATTGAAGTTGTTGATTTTCGATGGTCCTTCAATGCCGTTCGCAGAACTGCCGTAAGTCGGCACATCGAATGTCTGGTTCGTATTCTTCGAATAGTCGAAGTTGTACGAGATGCCGAGCTTGTTTGCGGAGTTCAGATTAATATCAGTCTTCCCGAGAAATGCTTGATTATTGATCTTGTGAATGACGGGCACGCCTTCGTTCTGGTTTCTCGATGTCTGGAAGAAGTTAAGCAGCGCCAGTCGCTGACAGTCCGGGTTCGAGTTGATTATGCCCTCGTTGGCGGGAATAATCGGCGTCGTCACCGGACATGGCGTCGTCCCAATTTGCGTGCTCAGATTGTCGCGAGCCAGGTTCTCGCGAATACCTTCAAACGACAGAAAGAAGAAGGCTTTGTCACGTCGAATGGGTCCGCCGATGGTCCCGCCGTACTGCTCACGATGAAAATCCCTGAGCGGTTTGCCGTCTTCGGTGTTCGCCGTCAAGCCTTCCAGCCTTTGGAAATAGAACGCACTGCCGTGCAATTCGTTGGTGCCGGATTTCGAGATGACATTGATCACGCCCGCAGCCGTGCGGCCAAATTCCGGAGTCGCGCCGGTTGCAACTACCTGAAACTCTTTCACTGCATCGAGCGGAACATCGATCGCGGCACGTTGCCCGCCGAGTTGCTCGCCAAAAAAGCCGTTATTGTAATCGCCGCCGTCGAGACTAACGTTGTTAAAGACTCCACGTTGGCCGGCAAAGTTGATCTCGTCGCCGTCAGGCCCCTGCGTGATGCTGACGCCCGGCGTCAGTGTCAAGAGGTCTTCAAACTTGCGGCCGAGAATCGGCGTGTTGCTGACGGCGGTTTCGTTGAGCGTGGTGCTGGATTCCGTCTTGATGGTATCGACGACTGGCGTAGTAGTGATCGTCACTGTCTCTTCAACGCTGGACACTTTCATGGCAACCGGAAGCTTCAACGCCTGACCGACCGTTAGCTCGACTCTCTCGGCAACGCTCTTCGCGAAGCCTGATTTCGTCACGGTCACGGAGTAGGCGCCGGGTTGAAGCGCCAGGGCAGCAAAAAGCCCCTCATCGTCCGTGGTGAGCGTGCGGGTTGCATTCGTTTCCAGGTTCTTAATTTCGACTGTCGCGCCGGGCACGGCCGCGCCCTGGGGATCGGTCACGCTTCCCTGGATTGTGCCGGTGGTGCTTTGTGTTTGTGCGAAGGTGAAAATGATGGCCCCAAACATCATGAGCAGCGTGCAGGCCAGGTAGCCTGCCGCTCGGCAAGCACTCAAGAATTTTTTGTTCATCAATATGCTCCTATTTGGTTATGGGCGAGCTTCGAACCAGACGATAATTAGAACGGTAAGACATTGAACAAAAAGGCCGCAGCGAGGAGAGCCTTACGCAATTCGTCGGCATCTTAGTGAACCCAAGCAAGACCTGTCAATGAATTGTTGATTCTTCCGTCAAGCGAGTTATTACCAGCAGTTTGCACGCTCATCCGGATTCCTGTTCGGCATCTTTTTTTTCTTCCCAAGTGCATTGACTTAAGAGTAATATGCCCCTAGCCGGTGGCCCCCGGCGTTGAAAGTTTTCCCCGACCTGCCGCGTGTTCTGGCCAACAAGCGAGCAAGTGAACTTCAGTTTAGTGCACCGTTCGACGTCGCCAATTGTCGAATAATGCGCGCGGTTTCAGTTTTTCACCAGGAGGTCTTGCCGTGAGAAGCATTTTCCCCCGCCTCGTAGTCGTCCTGTCTCTTCTTGTTTTCGGGCTTTCCGCTCAAGCGCAATCATCATCCGGAGTGCTCCCTGACAGTCAGGTGACTGTGCCGAACCCGCTCGCTAACGCAGGCGGTTCTGAGATGCAGTCCCTTCCCGATCTGATTCGCCGAGTCAAACCTTCAGTTGTTTCAATTCTGACCTACGACGCGAAGGACGAGCCACTTATCAGCGGCAGCGGGTTCTTTGTTCGCCCGGGTGAAGTGGTGACCAACGTGCACGTCATCAAGGGCGCGCAACGCGTCGAGATTCACACGCTCGACGGGAAAGGCCGAACTTATCCGGTCGCGGGCGCGCTGGCGATTGATGAAGAGGCTGACCTCGCGCTCTTGAGTGTGAACCTTCCGGAAGAAAAATCGCGGCCGCTGCCACTCTCAATCGCGTTGCCCGAAGAGGGCGAACAGATTTTTCTGATCGGCAATCCATTGCGGTTGGAGGGTTCGATTAGCAATGGCATCGTCTCGGCGATTCGCGAAGTCCCGGCTCTGGGACACATCATTCAAATCACTGCGCCAGTCTCGCATGGCAACAGCGGCAGTCCGCTGCTCAACATGCATGGACAAGTGATCGGAATCGTCACTGTCAAAGTTACCAACGGCCAGAATATCAATTTGGCGCTGGGCGCTTCGCGAATCGCAGCGCTCGAGCGTGGACAACTGATCACTTTCGACCAAGTTGGATCTAAAGGTCGTTCAAATCAGGGCGAGGCTCTCGCCGATCTGTGGTATCGCGGCGGCATCGATTCGATGTGGCTGGGGAACTATGATAACGCGCTCAACTATTTCGAAACTGCCGCCAATCGCAATCCGCGTCGCGCCGAAACTTGGATTCAAATCGGCTACTGCAAAGTGAAGCAGGGTCGAAACGACGAAGCAATTCGCGCTTACCAACGCGCGCTGGCGCTGCGTCCGAATTCTGCCGACGCGCAGAACAAACTGGGGGATGCGTACTTCTTCGCCGGAAGGTTCAGCGAAGCAATCGCGGCGTACCAACAGGCCGCCCGTCTGCGGCCTACTGAGGGCGAAGCCTATTACAATCTCGCGCTGGCGTATCTGGAAATCGGAGACCGTGAAGCAGCGATGGCGCAGAGTCGCCTGCTTGCATCGATTGATGGGGAGCTGAACAAGAAGCTGCTGAGTGAAATGCAGCGGTAGCCAGACCTCTCTTCTGCTCGTGCAAACTGCGGACTCTGCGATGTTCAGTAGTTCGTCAGAATGTCTTCCGCGGCAAATCCCATCTGCTGCAGCCGATCTCTTGTTTGCGCGATCATCTCGCGCGAGCCGCATACTAACGCCACAGGTGATTTCAAATCCGGCAGCACGTGATCCAGCAGTGTCTGGACATAACCGGTCCGCCCTGACCAGTCGTGACCATCAGGACGCGAGATAACGCGCCGCAGTTCCACACCCGCACTCTCCCATTCGTCCACTTCGTCGCGATAGCAAAATTCATCCGGCGTGCGCGCGCCGTAAAGGACGACCAACTGGCCGAATCTTTCCCGGCGATTTATGACGCACCTGAGCGCCGATCGAAGTGGCGCCACACCGGTTCCCATCGCCACGAAGACCAGATCTCGGTCAGTTTGCGCCCCCAGATCGAACCCCTCCCCGGCGACCCCCAGAAGCTCGACGACATCGCCTTCCTTCATGTCAAATAGGGCGACGCTCGCGCCCACGGTCTGCTTCACCAGGATTTCCAGTTCAGAATCTTCCGGAGAGCTCGCGAATGCGAAATAGGCAGGGTCTTCATGCTGTACACGCAGAATTGCGACTTGTCCTGGCTTGAATTGCACAGGTGAGTTATCGGAGGTCGCGAGATCAAACGAACGGATGTGGCGCGCTTGCTCACGAATTCGGGTTATGACCAGACTCTGCATGGGCGACGACATATGTTCGGGAGTTTAGTGCACTGCCGCTGAAAGAGAAAAACCATCACAGATGTACGTTACCCTCAGCACCGGTGTAGAATGCGTCGCGAGATGGCACCCCGCGTTGTTCGAAGGTTTCTCTTCGTTTTCGCCGCGCTGATCGCGCTTGCCGCGACCGCTCTGGCTCAGTCCGGCCGGCGCAGCACACCGAAACCATCGACAGAACCGACGCCTGCAAGCACTCCATCGGCATCCGGGCCAGGCAATCCAATTGAATCGACAACAAAGAAACCTGCTGTTCAGTTGCTCGTGGGTGTCGACGACCCGAGTCCGCTTTCCGGCATGCCGCGATATTACGCGGATACAGTGCTCGAAGAATGCGTGCGCCGTTTAAGTCAACCAGCCGGCGTATCCGTAACGGCCGGCCCGCGCAATCTCACCCGAGGCGACGCCAGCAAAGCCGCAAAGGCTGAGACCGTTCGTTATGTGGTGTGGTTACAAGTCGGGAACTCATCGGCGGACGCCGGTCGTAGCGCCACCGGTAGCAGCGATGAATACTATGTGAACTTTATGCTGCTCGAGCCGGGCACTGCCAAGCTAAAGCAATCGGGACATATCTTGGGTGGCGGGCGGAGAGTGGGAAATGTCGGGGTTGGTTTACCGCCGGCGTCAAGCGGCAGTCCACTCTATCTGGAGTACATCATCAAGGACGAGGCGCGGCAGGCTGCTGAAAGGATCTTATCTGCGTTGGGCATTAAAGATACAGAGTGGCCCCGCGGTAAGATCAGCTAACAAAACGAACTATCCGCCAATTACTTCTTTGTCCCAACCATCGCGCGCTAAACCAACTGTTTCCAAATAAAGGCGGTCGATCACCGCGCGATACTTTTCATCGATCACGCGCCTTTTCACTTTCAAAGTTGGAGTCATCTCGCCGCCCTCGACGGTGAATTCATGATCAAGTAGCGCAATCTTCTTGATCTTCTCGAATGGAGCCAGCGACTGCGTGCGGGCAGCAATCTGCCGCTCGAACAGATCGATAATGCGCGCGCTGTGACAGAAATCTGCGTGCGAGGCAAGACCCTCGAACCCTTTGTATTTTGCGTAAGCTTCGAGTTGTTCCCAATCGGGCACGATCAGCGCAGACGCAAACTTGCGATCGTTGCCGATGACCACAACCTGATTCACGAAGCGTGAGCCTTTAATCATCTGCTCAATTAGTTGCGGCGCGATGTACTTGCCGCCAGAGGTTTTCAAAAGTTCTTTCTTGCGATCCGTAATCGTGAGGAAACCCTCTGCATCTAGGTGGCCAATGTCGCCGGTTTTAAACCACCCATCGTCGCTGATCACCGCGTGAGTTTCATCCGGCTTGTGCCAGTAACCCTGCATGACGTGCGGTCCGCGTGTCTCAATTTCACCATCGACGGCAATACGAACTTCGACATTGCGAATCGGTTTGCCGGAAGTGCCGACGCGTATGTCGTGAAGTTGCCCGGCGCTGATGACCGGGGAAGTCTCGGTCAGGCCATAGCCCTGCACGATTGGCAAGCCCGCGCCCAGAAAAGCCAGCGCCACCTCATTCGACAACGCGGCGCCGCCAGAGACAAGGATGCGTATCCGGCCGCCCATTGCCTTGCGCACTTTTTCGAACAGAATCAGATCGGCAAGTTTGTGCCTCAGCGAGAGCGAGAATGGAATGCGCTCTCTGTCTGAGATTCGTTGCGCCCAGCTCTTGCCAATTTCAACCGCCCAGTGGACCAGCGCAGCGTTCAGTTTTCCCTTGGCCATTGCCCGATCCTGGACGCGTGACAGAATCTTTTCGTAAATTCGTGGGACGCCGACAAAGACTGTAGGCTTAACTTCGCGCAGGTACTCGCCGAGCGTTTCGAGCTCGCCGAAGTACACGCTCATGCCGTGATGCAGATACATGTTCATCGCCTGCCGTTCGAAACTATGTGATAGTGGCAGGACGGAAAGCGCAGAGTCTTTCGCGCCGAATTCGAGGTGATTCGAGGAATCGATCAGGTTCGAGACCATGTTCGCATGCGATAGCATGACGCCTTTGGGCTCACCCGTAGTGCCTGAGGTGTAGATGATGGTGGCCAGATCGTCCGGGCGCGCATGACCAAGTTCGTCAGTGACTTGCGGCCCGGTCGTTGCGAGTTCGCGACCGCGCTGTTCGAGTTCGGCGAGCGTACCCACGTTCGAGTCTGTTTGGCCAATTGGAGAGAACAGCACTACGTCGGAAATACTCTTACAGCTTTGGGCTGCGTCACAGATCTCATCAAACTTTTCTCGTGTGGCGACGAACAAGACCTTCGGACCGCAGTCTTCCAGAATGTAGCGGACTTGCGGTGGCGTCAGCGTTGGATAAATCGGGACGGTGACGGCGCCGGCGAAGAGGCAACCCTGGTCAGCCAAGACCCATTCGACGCAACTTTCGGAAATGATGGCGACGCGATCGCCTCGGTGAATGCCGAGGGAATGCAAACCGAGCGCAATCTCTTTCGCGCGTCGCAGCATGTCCGCCGCCGAAACCGAGTGCCACAGCCCGTCGCGTTTGTAATTGAGTGTGTCTGGCTTTTGATAATCACGAGCGACGCGTTCGTACATCTCAGGCAGAGTCGTGGGTTCGTCCCGCGTCAGCGGAATTCGGTGCGGAGTGAACTTGGTTTGTGTTTCGATCATAACGGTCGGGCTTCTGTCAGGCCACTCCGTTCAAAAAAACATCCATCACGACATCCGCCATGGGCGCCAGCTTGTAACTTCGCTTCGAGATAATCCAATTCGTGGCCATTTCGTCGAGCGCGCCAAATAGAATCTTGGCCGCAGCTTTCGCATGAAGCTCTTTGCGAAAGACGCCGGCCGCCTGACCTTCCTCAAAAATCTCGCGCAGCAGGGCGAGATATTCGGCAAAGCCGGCGGCAGAAAACTCGCGCATAAACTTGGTCGAGCCGCGCAGCTCAACCTGAAACACAATGGCGAGATCGCGATCGGCGCCCAGACGTTCCAGGTGAAGGGAAGCGATGCGCCGCAATTTTTCGCGCGGGTCGCGTACGTTCTCAATTAGCTTGCGCGCTGCATCGACCGCGTCCGCTATGTTCTGATCGAAAATCGAATGAAGAATCTCTTCCTTGCTTTTGAAGTAGAGATAAACCGTACCGTCCGCGACGTCGGCGGCGCGCGCGATGTCGGCGACTTTCGAATTGAAGTAACCGTTTCGCGCGAAGACACGCGTCGCGGCGCGTAGAATTGAAGAGCGCTTGCCGGCGGTCGAATTGCGCGTGTTTGTTCGTTTGGCTGCAGCTTTAGGCATGACTGAATGAATCGTCACTCAGTGACAGCGACAGCGACAGCGTAACTTGCCAACGGTTTTCCGGCAAGCTGGGCCCGTCAATCGGCCGAGCGATCGTTGCCTAAGAGTTTGTCGACGGCATCCGGATGCAGCGGCGCACCGTCGCGCAGGCGCAGTTCGGTTTGAGGAAAGGGAATCTCGATGCGTGCCTCGCGAAACAATTTCTCGATACGGTAATTGATGTCGCTGCGGATCTGAGTATGCAGGCGCGGGCGGTTCGTCCAAACCAGCAAACGAAAATCGAGCGACCAATCGCCAAATTTCAGAAACTGAACCTTTGGGGTCGGGTCTTTCAATACATTTTCAACCTCATCCGCTGCTCTGAGGAGAGTTTGCGTGACGAGATCAATATCTGAGTTGTACGCGACCCCGACAGGAATCGCGATGCGCGCACGCGGATCGCCATATGACCAGTTAATCAGTCGCTGACTGACTAACCGTGAGTTCGGCACAATGATGGAAATGCGATCATTTGTGGCGACCACTGTCGTGCGCAGGTTAATACTCTGTACGTCGCCTTCGTCTTCACCGATTGTAATGCGATCGCCGACGCGCACCGGCCGCTCGAACAGCAGAATGAATCCGGAAGCAATGTCGGCGGCGATATACTGCAAACCAAAGCCGATGCCAACTGAAAGAGCGGTGAAGATGACGGCGATCGACGTAAGATCGATGGTCGGCGAAGCGATCTTGATCGCGAGCAATACGCCCAGAATGAAGATCAGATATTGCGTCAGACGGCCGAGCGTGTATTGCAACCCGGGGTCGAGATATGCGCGCTTGGCAATCCGGCGTTGGAGCAGTCGAGTTAGGACGCGCGACAGAAAGACCGTCGCAGCCAGAACCAAAAGACCTTCGAGTACGCTGGTTACGGATACTCTGACGCTGCCTATTTCGTAATACTGGTTGAGGTAATGCCAGATGCGTGCAATGGCGCTCTGCCCATCCTGAAACAGAAGGGCGGCGAAGATCGTCAGCCGACTGCTAAATGCTTGGGGTGTCACGGTTTCTCAACTATATGAATCAGCCGGAACTACGTCAAAACCCCTACCAAACGGGGTGGCTGCAACTTTGTTCGAGAGAATTCCCGTAACAGTGTTAATAATGCGCGTGTTTCGAGCGTTTTACGGGCAGAAGGATTTCCGAGAAAACTCATGCTGGCCGCCGTCAAACCGCTCAAAACCGCAGATTTCGGAACCACTTCAACTGCCCCGCTACGTCAGGAAGTCGCTATGCAGGATTCGGCAACTGCCAATCTCGAAAGCTTATTCGAGCGACATCATGATCGCGTGTTCCGCGCCGCTTATCGCGTGACGGGCAGCGCGGCTGACGCTGAGGATGTTCTGCAAACGGTTTTTCTGCGACTGGCGAAAGGCGCTGAGCCGTTTGCGGTTCCCGAAAACCCGGAGAGTTATTTTGCTCGCGCCGCGGTGAATGCCTCGCTTGATTTGTTGCGAGCGCGCAAACGTTCGCGACTGGTAGCGATCGACGATTTGGAAAATGACACTGCGGTGCTCGACTTTGTTTCGCCGAATCCGGCATCGAGTCACGAGGACCGGGAGCTCCGCGAGTTCATTCGCGTTGCAGTTTCGAAGCTAGCGCCGACGGCCGGACAGATGTTCGCGTTGCGCTATTTCGAAGGACACGACAACGGTGAAATCGCGCAGATCATGAAGACATCGGCTCTGGTTGTCGGAGTGACGCTGCACCGAGCGCGCACGCGCTTGCGGAAAGAAATTGGAAGTTATTTGCAGAAGCATTCAAACGACCGATAGGCAATCATCTTGGGAGAGCATATGAACAACAAAGAACTCGACAACATCCTGGACAAAGTTAGCGCTGACATTCGCGGTGAAGAGATTCAGTCCGCGACGGTGAAAAGCGCTGCGGAGCGCGTTTGGATGAAGATGTCAGCAGTTGATGCGGATGGGCGCCCGAGCGCCGCTGCTCCGGCAGAACGAATCGAAGGCTGTGCTGACTTTCAATCGTTGATGCCGGCGTATCTTCGCAACGAGCTGTCAGAAGCGCGCGCCTTGCTGTTGGTTGATCACACACATGAGTGTATTCCTTGTCGCAAGGCTTTGAAGCAGGCGCGCACCGCGCGGGTCGCAGCTGCGGTTGCCCCACGACGTCAAACTCGCACATCGAGATACAACATCAATCCGGTGGTTCTGCGCTGGGGAATCGCGGCAGCGCTTTTGATTGGTGTTGGGTTGGTGGCTTGGCCGCTGGTTCAGCGCTACCTGCCGATCGGATCGATTGAAGCGACCGTGCAAGCGGCTGAAGGTCCGGTCTATCTGGTTGAAGATGCAAAGACGAATCCTCTGACGAATGGCTCGAAGTTGTCGCGCGGCCAGGTGATTCGCACCGCGAAGGACGCGCATGCCGTCGTTCGTCTGAAAGACGGCACAACGATCGAGATGAAAGAACGATCAGAGTTCTCGATCAGTCAGACACTGCGCGGCACCACGATTCATCTTGATTCGGGAAGTGTAATCGTCGAAGCCGCCAAGCAGAAAGATCATTTGTATCTGGATACCGGCGATTCGCTGGTCGCGGTAACCGGCACGATTTTCTCAGCGAATAGCGGCACGAAGGGCTCGCGCGTCAGCGTAATTGAAGGTCAGGTAAACTTCGACCGCAACGGCAACCAACGCACGTTGAAAGCCGGCGAGCAAGCGACAACCAGCAATACCATCGAAACGATTCCGGTTAAAGATGAAGTCTCCTGGAGTCGTAACGCCGCTCGTTACACGCAGACACTCGACGCACTGACGGCGCTGAACAAGGAACTGACTGCTGTGCAGCAGCCGGACGTGCGCCATTCGACGCGACTGCTCGACCTGATGCCTGAGAACACAGTGTTGTACGCCGCGGTGCCTAACCTCGCCGCGACGATCGTTGAATCGAATCGCATTATTGAAGAGAAGATTCAGCAGAATCCCGCACTGCATGACTGGTTCCAGAATCGTCGCGAACCGGGAATAAACTCGGCGATGGTCGCGATTCGCGACTTTGGTGACCAGCTTGGCGATGAGATTGCAGTGGGCGCCGGCATGGATGAAAAAGGTGAGCCGGTTGCTCCTATCGTGCTGGCTGAACTGAAGAACCCGGGCGGCTTCCATGCCTTCTTCGACACAGAGATGCAGAAGTTGAATGCCGATGGCAAGAATCGTCCACAGGTTACCTGGATTGACGATCCGAAAACCGCCCAACCTGTGACTGACAGCAAGTCGGGCGACAAAGCAGTTTACGTTTGGATAAACGGCGACGTCCTGGTGGCTTCCCCCAGGCTGGATGAGTTGCAGCGGATTGCGAACACCCCACAGTCGGGCTTTGCCTCAACCGCGTTTCGCAATCGGATCGCAGATGTTTATCGCGAAGGCGCGGGAATTGTGGTTGGCGCGGACCTCGAAAAGATCCTGGCGCGCGTCAAGACCGAGCAGAAGAATACCGGTGACGCAGCTAAGCATGAGCAGGCGTTGACTCAGCTCGGCGTGATGAACTTGAAAACGTTCGTGCTTGATCAGAAGAAGACCGATGGCAAAACGCACACCCGCGCGGTGTTGGGTTATGACAAAGCTGACCACGGAATCACTGCGTGGTTGGCGCAACCCGGGCCAATGGGTTCGATCGATTACATTTCGCCCGACGCGAACATCGCGGCAGGCTTTGTGGTCAAGAACCCGACCGCAGTCGTTGACGATCTGCTCAGCGTGATCAACTCCGTCTGTCCCGATCTGAATAAGCATCTCGAGGACTTGGAGAAAAATCATGGGCTCAATCTTCGCAATGACATCGCGGCGCCACTGGGTGGCGAGTACGCGTTTGCGATCGACGGGCCGATTCTGCCCGTTCCGTCGTGGAAACTTATCTTCCAGGTGAACGACCCCACGCACCTGCAGCAGACCTTCGAGCGCATCGTCAATGAAGTGAACGCGCAAGCGGCGAAGGAAGGCAAGAAGGGTCTCGAGTGGGATCGCGCGGACGTCGGCGGACGCAGGTTCTATACGTTGCGCTCTTCGGACTTCGGGTTTGAAGTGAATTACGTATTCACGAACGGCTATTTGATTGCCGCGCCGTCGCGAGCGCTGGTTGAGCAGGCTTTGCAATATCACGACGCGGGCACGACATTGAAAACTTCGCCTAAGTTCACGGCGGGATTGCCCGCGGATGGACAGGTTAACTTCTCGGCGTTTGTCTATCACAACATCGCATCACTGGTGCAGCCATTCGCGAAACTGGGCGGCGCGAACATGCCGTCCGGTCCGCAAAAAGCGATGACGATGGCGGCGATGATGGAACCGACTCTGGCTTATGCCTACGCTTATGGCGATCACATGGAAGTGGCCGCTAACACGGACGGCGGACCATTCGGTCTGAGTCCGGCGACGTTGCTGGGGATGCCGAACGCTTTCGAGCTACACAACGTGCTCGACCACGGTGTGAAGTCGGATTCGCAGCCGAAGCAGGAAGAGCCACAAACAAAAACCGATGAGCAAAAGGACTCAGCCACGCCGAATAAGACATCAAACGCGGCGCCGGCTGAGCCGATGTGGAAACGTCGCGCGGAGCGAGTGGTCACTCGCGCGCGTGACGTCGCGACTCGCTAGTGCTTTCGGCTTAACAAAGCCACACGCTTGTCAGAAGCCCGGGTGCGAGTTACTTGGGGAATGCCGATCTTCCGTGATGTTCCTATCCTGACGCCGGGCTTCTGACGTGAACTTTCAACAGGGGTGCCCATGTCATCGCTCAAACCGATTTCGTCTGCCGATCGTTCAGTACTCATAAACGCCGTGACGCTCATCGCGCTCGGCGTTTCCATTTTTGTCCTCGATAGTTGGGGAAACCTTTTCGTGCGGGTGTTCGTAGGGTTATTCTGGGGCGCGTTCATGCTGGTTTTGAATGGTCCCGGTTTCGTCCGCAGCATGCGGGCGCTGAAACGCTTCGATGCCAGACACCGCCGCATCAATCACAGTATCGCCAACTACGAACGCCGACCCTCCGGTTATTGACCTGCAACACTTGTCGGTCACGTTCGGTGGCCGGCCCATCCTGCGCGAACTCAACGGCCAACTGCGCGGACGCGCAATCGGTTTGCTGGGCCCGAACGGCGCGGGAAAAACGACGCTGATTCATACCCTGCTCGGCTTTCATGATCCATCGGCGGGAACCGCAAGCATCTTCGGCCGGGACATCCGCGGCGATGCCAATCAAATCAAGAGCCTGATCGGCTATATGCCGGAGCGCGATGCTTTCATCGCGAAGATGTCCTGCGTCCATTTCGTGCGCTATCTGGCCGAGCTGTCGGGCCTTCCGCCCGCAGCCGCACTCGAGCGCGCGCATGAAGCGCTGTTCTTCGTTGGCTTAGGTGAGGCGCGCTATCGAAATCTCGATACGTTCTCACTTGGTATGAAGCAGCTTGCAAAGTTGGCGCAGGCAATCGTCCATGGGCCGAAGTTAATCTTTCTTGATGAGCCGACGAATGGTCTCGATCCGCCGGCGCGCACGCGCATGATCAAAATGATTCGCGAGATTCGCGACAGTGGGGAGGCGAACATCGTTCTTTCGTCTCACTTGCTGCGGGACGTCGAAGAGTGTTGTGAAGAGATTGTGATTCTGAAAGATGGGCGGCTGGTTACCTATTGCAATCTCGAAGAGGAGCGGCGCGCCAACAAGAAATTTCTGATGCTTGAAACTCGTGGCGATCTGAAACCGTTTGTCTCAGCGGTGACTGGTCTCGATTGCGAGTATGCAGTTACCGGAGATCATCGCGTGAAATTGATCCTGCAGGAGCAAACTGAAGTCCGCGATATTTACCGGCTCGCAGCGCAGACGAACTTGCAGATTCGCCGGCTGAGTTACAAGCGAGACTCGCTGGAAGACATCTTTTTGAAGGCGATGGAGAACGGAAGCAATTGATTCATCGAGTCATTGATCCATTTAATCAATGAACAAATGAATCAATGAGTCAATCGGAATAGTCATGGCAGTCCTCGAACGCGCATACAAACCTTATGTCGGCCCGCTCTCGCCGGGGTGGAGTCGCTTTCTGATCATTCCGCGCGACGCATTGCGCGACGTGTTCCGTTCGAAGATTTTTACCGGCCTGTTCCTCTTATCATTCGTGTGGCCGCTTGTTTGCGCGATTTTGATCTACCTCCACCACAATGTGGCGGCATTGACTACGTTTCAAATCCCTCTGCGCGATTTAGTCTCGATCGATGCTTCGTTCTTTCGCTTGTGGATCGTCGTGCCGCAAGGTTATCTCGGGTTCTTCCTGGCGATGCTGGTCGCGCCATCTCAGGTATCGCGTGACCTGACAAATAATGCCCTGCCACTTGTTCTGTCGCGCCCATTCAGTCGCACCGAATACGTGGTGGGCAAGATGTCGATCGTAATCATCCTGCTATCAGCGATCACTTGGGCGCCGGGATTGATTCTGTTTCTTCTGCAAAGCTACCTCGAAGGTTGGTCGTGGTTTTCGCAAAATATTCCCATCGCCAGCGCCATCTTTATCGGCAGTTTGGTTTGGATTCTGCTCCTGGCGCTGATGACGCAGACAGTTTCCGCCTGGGTGCGCTGGCGGCTCGCATCTCGTGCGGTTTTGCTGGGTGTTTTCTTTATCCCGTCAGTTTTCTCGGTGGTGGTGAATGAAATTTTTCGCACGCAATGGGGTTACTTGTTCGACCTGCAGGCGCTTATCTGGAATATCTGGAGCGGTTTGTTCGGTCAGTTTTTAGGACAACAAACCGTCATCGATACCATGGGAGTTGAGCAGGTTGATCCGGCCGCTTCTGTGCCGCCGTTGTGGGCGTCGTGGTTGGTGTTGTTCTTGATCTGCGCCGCATGTCTGGCGTTGTTGTCGCGGAAGGTCAAGGCCTACGAGGTTGTCAAGTGAACGGGAACAAACCGCAGACGAACGGCGAGGAAGTTGCAAAGGTCGCTGAGGGTTTTCTTGTCTCCTCTGCGAATTCCGCAGCGTCCTCTACGGTTAATTAGAGAACGATGAGCACCGGGCCGGAACAAACGATTGTCTTCGACAACGTCTCGAAATTCTACGGCGAGATACTGGGCGTGAATCGCGTCACGCTTTCAATCCCGCCCGGGATCACGAGTCTGGTTGGCCCCAACGGCGCCGGCAAGACCACTCTAATGAATTTAATGACTGGATTGCTGCGGCCGACGCGCGGCACTGTCACCGTCCTCGGGATCCCGACTGATCGACCCGAAGAGCTGTTTCGCAAAGTCGGGTATTGCTCTCAGTTTGATTCTTTTCCGCGCGGTCTAACTGGTCGCGAGTTCATTCGCTCGTTTCTGATGGTTTCCGGATTCTCGAAAACGGAAGCCGAAGAGCTCACGACGAAGGCACTCGAGCGTGTTGATCTTCTGGCTGCGGGAAATCGAAAGATTGGTGCGTATAGCAAGGGCATGCGTCAACGTGTGCGGCTGGCGCAGTCGATTGCGCATCAGCCATCGGTGTTGATTCTTGATGAGCCTCTGAATGGCCTCGACCCGATGGTGCGTGCCGAAACCATCGCGTTGTTCAAACAACTGGCGGCCGAAGGTCTGCACCTGATCATCTCGAGCCACATCCTGCATGAAGTCGACATGATGTCGGATCGCGTAGTGCTGCTGAACAATGGCTATGTCGTTGCCGAGGGGGCAATTCACGGCGTGCGCGACGAGATGGATGCCGAACATCCGATGCAAGTTCTAATTCGTTGTGATAAGCCATCGGTGCTCGCGGCGCGCATGTTTACGAGCGACCATCTGGTCGAAGCGCGCATGCACGACGATCGACACGGACTATTTGTGAAGACGCGTGACCCCGACAAATTCTATTTGCTTTTGAATGAAGTCGTGGCGACAGGCGAGATCGAAATCGAATCAGTGGCGCCGGTCGATGATGACCTGAGCGCGGTTTATGAATATTTGATTGGATCACAGTGACCCTGTGGCTCTGCCACGTGATGTGCGGAAGCTCTGTGACCTTCCGTAATAATTGAAAATGATTTGGGGCTCCGCACCTGATTGAGAGCGGGCATAGCCCATTACTCAACTGGATATTTTCGGAAGGTCTGAGGCCATCCGCACATCAGGCGGCAAAGCCGCCATAAAGTTATGAGTTCAGCCGAAGCAACATTTTCAATTAAACGGAAGCCGAGCGCGCCCGTCCAGCTGTGGGTGCGCCAAATCGCGGCGATTATGCGTCTGGAGCTGAAGAAGAATTTCTTTGGTAAGCGCGCGGTGCTGGTTTATTTGTTGGCGATGATGCCGGTCGGCTTGCTGCTTCTGATTGCGGTCTTGCCGCCGGCGGCTCGCGAATGGCTCGACTTTACGGCCTATCCAAAAATTTTCTCGGGTCTTTACAACGCTTTGATTCTGCGCGCAGTCATCTTTTTTGGCTGCGCATGGATCTTTATGAACCTGTTTCGGGGCGAGACTGTCGATCGCAGCCTGCACTATTATTTTCTTTCATCGGTGCATCGCGAAGTCCTGGTTGCGGGTAAATATATTTCGGGACTGGTGACCGCGAGTATTTTGTTCGTCGGTGTGACAGTGGTTTCAATGCTGCTGATGTTCTTCCCGCATTTTTATTCAGCCAGCATGCGTTTCTTTTTCGAAGGCCCCGGAATTTCACAGCTGTTCTGGTATGTTGTGATCACGCTGCTCGCGTGCATTGGCTATGGCGCATTCTTTCTCGTGGTAGGTCTGTTCATCCGCAACCCAATTATCCCGGCGTTGCTGCTTTACGGCTGGGAAGGCATCAACTTTCTGCTTCCACCACTGCTGAAGAAGATCAGCGTGATTCATTACTTAAATTCGTTGATGCCTGTGCCGCTATCCGTTGGTCCACTTGGTGTAGTCGCGGAGCCAACGCCGGCCTACATAGCGATTCCCGGACTATTAATCGTAACGACGCTGGTTTTGATCGCTGCCGGTTCGCGCATCCGCCGAATGGAGATTCGCTACGGCAGCGACTGATTAACCGGAGCGCGACCAGGTTGATCCGTCCCATTTGGCGACGCGGTTCGCTGAAACACCGCCAGCGGTCGTAAAATTCCCTCCGGCATAAAGATCGCCGTTCCCTGCAACCGCCAGCGCGGTTACAAATCCGTTCATTCCCGAACCCAGTGTCGACCAGGTAGTGCCATCCCATTTGGCGATGTAATTAGCCGAACTGTCACCGGCAGTATTGAAACTCCCGCCAGCATAAACATTACTGCCCCATATCGCGATGGCAAACACGGCGCCGCCGGTCACCCCCCACTGCGCAGAAAACGGTAATTCGTGTGGGTAACTTCAGTCAGATCGAGATCGCCCGGTACGGCGGAAATCGAAGCGGCTAACGTGAACAACAAGCTGATTGCCAAAATGACGGATCTAAGATTCGTTCTCATGATTGTTGTCCTCGCCTACTAACGCGAGAAACACATTGCGAATCTCTAACTGCCGCCCCTCAACTTGGGAGAGCAGAGCGCAAAGAAAATGAGCAGCGGCTTGTGAAAGCCGCTGCTATTGATTGCTAATAGTTGCCGTGGTGCCGTCGAATTTCGTAATAGTGATTGTAAACGGCTCGTTGTAGGACTTCGCGCGATCTTGCAGAACGCTGAGCGCTACCTGCTCACCCAAAAGAATCGACCAATAACTCGAGCTGCGGAAGTGAATCCCAGCGTGTATGCCGTGGCCGAACGAAATGTTGTAAGCCAGTTTGTTTAGCTCGCCGTTGATGTCGAGATCGTTTGTGTCTGCGCTTGTGTAGGTGTTTAGTGACAGGCCATCGGTGCTCGGCTCGTAAACATCTCGGCTCGCGGCCAGCAGCAGTGGCCGGATTTTCTGGCTGCCATTAAAAAAGAATTTAAGCGCGGTGACACACGCGCCGCCGACTGTACCGTGACCCGTGGGATAACAAGGGTGGGTCGGTGAACCTTCTGGAAAAGCTTGCGGCAACAGATAGCTTCCGTACTGCGAATTTATGAGCGGTAGCGCTGCGGAATTCAGTGCATCAGCGTGCAGGGCGGCGGCGGCTTGCGGCATGGGACTCGTGCCCGTCTTTCGCGCGTGCACCAGCGCGCCGAACTCTTCCGGTCGGAGGCGCAAATCTTTGATCCATTTGTGATACCACGCGGCTTTCAACGCGCGTGTTGCCATTTCAGCAATAGTTGCCGCCGCATCTGGGCCGCCCAGCGTCGCGAAAGCCTTCTGCGTCAATGATCCGTTGTAAGGATTGCCGGGATTCGGCGCGGCACCGAGTCCGGCGAGCACCAGAAACGCGACGAAGTATCCCTGATACAACACGTCCACGCGCGTGTAAGACGCAAGGTCGCGCCCGTTTCGCAAATATCGCAGAGTTGGATCAAACGTGACCGGCAGTCCTGAGTCGCCGCCGTTCTGCACCAACTGGTATTCGCTGACCGAAGTCATATAGTTGCTACCGCCACCGCCAAGCGGGAGAAACACTTTGTGTCGCTGACTCAGTTCCTGACTTCCGAAAAACGTCGGCTGTATCATGAATTGCGAAATGTACGGACCTTTGACGTTACCATCGCCCGGCAAAAACTGACCACGGAAAAGGTTCTGTGGTGTGACAGGATATGGAAAGAGTCTATTGGCCGCGCTGCTGAGGAACGACATCGTGTTCATATCTGCGACGGCCTGACCGACTAAAGGATTTGTTGCATATTCCGTGAATGGCACATCCACGAGCAGCGAACCCCAGTAATGCTCGACGGCTTCAGCCGCAGTCTGCCCGCTCGCAACGCTTGGCGCCGGAGGAATGACCGTCGAGTGCGAGTCCATACCTTCTAAATCAAACGCGAGTGCGACCTGCGGTCCATTCAGCTTTGAGTTCGGCCCTCCGCCTGGCGTGCCGACGATGAGGTTTGCAAAGTCCGATGACTTGCCGGTTAGGAAGGCATTCTTCAGAGTTTGCATCGCCGCTGCGTTCGGGATGCCGAGATAGTCGTGCGGCAAACCCTTGCTGTAACTGCAACTGAAATCAGTGAACCTGGCGGTGTCACCATTATCGGCCTGAGGCCCGACGTTGATCTTATTGGCCAGCGCCATGTTCTTGCGGTAGTTGAAGCAGTCATCAGCGCGATTGGCAGCGCTGCTGCTCGCTGATCCATTTCCATTGCCGGACGGTGCCGCCTCAGCAACGAACTTTTTGCCGAGCATCGGCTCAAGCGGAACGGCCGCCGCTACTGCGGCAATCGTGGCCGCGCCCTTGACGAAGTCTCTTCTGCTTACTGCAGGCTTCTCACTGTTCATAGAATCTACTTTGTTCGATCTGAATGCCTTTTTGGTTTTCATGAGGGTGCGCTCCTTGATCGATATGAATGGAAATGCCGTGAGCCAACTGGTGCTGATAAGAACTGAACTTTGCGTTTAAGTGATCAGAGGCGTTGCTGTAAGACGGTTGTTTGGGCCGACTTAGACAACGCCTCCAAGGCAGCTACTTACCGAAGAATGCCGCAAATTGAAGCGTGGCACACGGTGGAGACCCCACCGCACAACCGCCGGGGAATGACGACAGTTGTTGGGCCAGGATCGCCGGATCCGCATTCGGCATACCATGCGTGCGAATGGCCAGATGGATTTGTGCTTTCTTCGTATCAGCAATACCGGGCGCGGGATTCGGCATATTGGGGAATGCCGGATTGAGGTAAAATCCGGAGTTGTCGCCAACTGCCAGGTAGCCCATGAAATTCGCCCTCCCACCTGCGTCGGCAAGCGTTCCGCCGCCGAATTGCAGTGCCCCATTGACGAGTGGATTATTAAGATCCGGCGGAGCACAAGTGGGTGCCGCGCAAAATTCAGGGTTGTTGTAAATCGCCCACCAGAACGTAATCACGTGTCCGGGTGTGAGTCCCGAGGTGGAAATTGTTCCCAGGACGCCGTCGTTGTTTCTCGAAAGGGAAGCACCGGCCTGGTGAATGACGGTTGACGTAGCAATGGAGTGGACTGGGGCGATTTCAGTTTTGACATTACCGCTATTCCCACTCTGCCCTGTTGTGTGACTAGAAAGCGCTAACATCACAGATGCAACACAGCAACCGAGGAATGTTAAGCGCGCAAAAGTTGTTCTTTTCATCTGTTGTGATCTCCTTTAGTTTTGATTTCGCCTGAGCCCAACCGGAATCTTTTTTTGGTTCTCTCGTAGTTGTCGATATCCTCCGTCAGACTGTGGGCGGTGAAGTTGTTGGTGTCCGTCAGCAAACGCGAGAACCGACTCAAAAACCTCTAACGACAACGGACCGTTCATCCGTTAAAGGTCTGGCCAATCGCTATGGCGCAGAGTTCTTGTTTACTTCTGTCTGATAACGCGGGAACGAAGTACGAAACCTCTAACACACCCGCGAAGAAAGCATGCGGTAGCCAGCGCGGACCAAAAAAGGTCGCGGGAGCGACCGAACCGCTCCCGCGAATCTCCTGACGATCTCGAGGCGTCAGTTAGAACGCGCCGCGATTGTGACGGTCTCAGCTGTGCGCTTGAGTGCCGACAGCTCGCTGCGGATAGCGCGCTCTTGCTTGCTCTTGCGCATTTCCTCGCCAGTGCTTCTGCCGGCGACCCAAACTTGCGCTAGAAAGTACTGGCTGCCGTAGCGATTAAAAACGAGCTTAGATTCGTTTTGAATGTCCGCGCTCTGCAGCGGACTGATCGTGACGAACGTGGCGTGCGAGGTATCGCGGTTTTCAATTTTCAGCGTGGATCGCGAACCTTCCGTGCGCATCTGGTACTCGCCTGCCGGCAGTACCTTGTTCGCCACCGTGAATTCGAACGGGATGCTGACGGTGACGACGCTGCTGCTTTGAGCGTGGACGGACACGACGGCAATGGTCGTGATGAACACCGCGATCGCCAACGTGCTAATCAGTTGTTTTTTCATGTGACCTCCTTAAAGCTTCCATCATTTTTGAGATTGCGGCTGAAAAATCCGCCCTCGGTTTTGTTTTCGCCTGAAACGTCAGGCGAGTTTCTTCACACCGGGATAACGCGTTAACTTGGGGCAGAACCTCTAAGGGCCTCTCGAAACAGCATGACGAGAGAGAGTTCGAGCGATATAATCCGGGCGCTTTCACCGCCCCGCATCGACTTTTGGAAACCAGATGAATTCAACGTCCCATGACGTAACCCAATTACTGGTCGCCTGGAGCAACGGTGATCAGGCCGCGCGTGATCGTTTGTTGCCACTCGTTTACGACGAATTGCATCGGTTGGCGCAGCGATACATGAGGCGGGAATCACCCGGCCATACCCTCCAGACATCCGCACTTGTCAATGAAGCTTTTCTCCGGCTGGTGGACCAGCGAGATGTGCACTGGCAAAACCGCGCGCATTTTTTTGGCATTGCTGCACAGATGATGCGCCGCATCCTGGTTGATTACGCTCGTGGCCGTAACTATGCGAAGCGCGGTGGCGGCGTGCATGCCATAACGTTGGATGACGGACTGGTCGTTTCGGCTGAGCGTAGTGCGGAAGTGGTCGCCGTGCACGAAGCGCTGGAAGAACTGACGAAGTTTGACGCGCGAAAAGGTCAGATCGTCGAGCTTCGATTTTTTGGCGGCTTGAGTATCGAAGAGACCGCCGAGGTGTTGGATGTTTCGCCGGGCACGGTCATGCGTGATTGGACATTGGCCAAAGCCTGGCTGCGCCGGGAAATGTCATCGGAAAACTCAGGCAGTTAACGGGTTTCGCACAGTTTTCTCGCGTTGAATTTTGAATGGTGCCTGGAGTGTAACCGCGTCGGTAATCTTAGATTAGTTCTCGCGCGTCACGTTCACTGCAAGTGAGACGCTTGCGCATCTGCGCTCTAATCTGATCAAGATGGACCCGGAACGTTGGCAACAGATCGACGAGTTGTTTCATGCGGCCTTGGCCTGCGAGCCGGCGCGGCGCGAAAGTTTTCTCGTCAGCGTCTGTCCCGATGACGCGCATTTGCGCCAGGAAGTGCTGTCATTAATCTCGTCTCATGAGGAGGCGCGGAGCTTTATTGAGAGACCAGCCGGAGACCTAGGCGCAGAATTCCTGGGCAACAATCGGTTCGCGCTGCAGCCGGGTCAGGAAATCGCAAATTACCGGATTGTCCGCCAAATTGGTTCAGGTGGCATGGGAGATGTTTATCTCGCCGAAGACATTCGCCTGAAACGCAATGTAGCTCTCAAGTTGCTGCCGCCGCATTTCACCGCGCTTCCAGATCGCGTGCGGCGCTTCCAGCAGGAGGCACGCACAGCATCGGCCCTGAATCACCCAAACATCGTCACCATCCACGAAATTGGCCAAGCGGCGTCCGCGCACTTTATTGCTACCGAATTCGTTGATGGTAAGACATTGCGTCAGCTGATCAACGAGACGCCTCTGACGCTTAACGAAACGCTGAACGTTTCGATTCAAGTTGCCGATGCGCTCAACGCGGCGCATAAGGCCGGGATTGTTCATCGCGATATCAAGCCCGAGAACATCATGATCCGCCACGATGGCTTCGTGAAGATTCTCGATTTTGGTTTAGCGAAACTCGTGGAACAAAAGAACAAATCAGTACTTGGTTTGGACGCATCGACGCTCCATCACAACCAAACGGCGAAGGGGGTGATCTTGGGCACGGTGAGTTATATGTCCCCCGAACAGGCAAAAGGAAACAAGGTAAACGAAGTCACTGACGTTTTCAGTTTCGGCGCAGTCTTGTATGAAATGATTGCTGGCAGATCTCCCTTTGCCGGAAATTCAGTTTCGGAGACGCTTGCCAATCTCATAAATAAAGAACCAGCGCCGCTCGTGCGGTTTTCGGAGAGTGTTCCCAATGAATTACAACGTATTGTTGCCAAGACACTTAAGAAAAACCAGGAAGAGCGCTATCAAACAATCAAGGATGTGCTGACGGATTTAAAGAATTTGCGTGACAACCTTGCGTTCGATGAAAAGTTAGAGCGCTATGGTTCGTCGAATCCGCGGGTAACGGTGACCGTTCGCGGCACAACGAGCGATGAAAATCAACCACTCTCGGAACAAAAGATCACGCCAGTCTGGGATAGCAAATCCAAACGAAAAGCCTTTGCCGCAGTTTCATTGTTGGCGTTGTTGATCGGCGTAATCGGTGTCGGTTACTGGTTTTTGGGCAGTCGCGCCACTGGTAAGAAACAGATCGAATCCATCGCAGTCATGCCTTTCATTAATGAAAGTGGCAATGCCGATATGGAATATCTTTCTGACGGCCTGACCGAAACGCTGATTAGTAATTTGTCGCAACTCCCGAATCTTGATGTGAAGGCGCGTTCAAGCGTGTTTCGTTATAAGGGTAGGGAAACAAATGCGACCGCGGTTGCCGGCGAACTCAAGGTGCAGGCGCTCCTTAACGGGAAGGTGCGTCAGCTTGGAAATGAGTTATCGCTCTACGTCGAATTGGTTGAGGCGCCCACCGAAAAGGTTATCTGGAGCCAAACCTATAATCGACCGTTCACCAATCTAAGCTCATTGCAAAGCGAGATTGCGCTCGATGTGTTGCAGCGATTGAGAACCAGGTTGTCGACGACCGACGAACAGCGCTTGACGAAAAATCAAACGGCGAACCCGGAAGCCTATCAGTTGTTCTTGAAAGGACGCTTTTATTTGGACAGGCGGACAAAGGCGGACTTGCAGAAGGCGGTACAGTATTTTAATCAGACGGTCGTGATCGATCCGAACTACGCGCTCGGTTATGCCGAGCTTGCCAATGCCAACCTGTTGCTTTCGAGCTATCACAACGTCCCGCGGAGCGAAACAAGGCTAAAAGCGAAGGACGCGGTGCTCAAAGCTTTATCGCTCGACTCGGAGTTAGGCGAAGCTCACGCTGTTCTGGGACTCATCTTGTCCGAGAATGATCTGGCGGCAGCAGAGCACGAGTATCAACGCGCCATCGAACTTAATCCGAATTATGGAACTACTTATCTTTATTACCACTTCATATTTGTGCAACGGGGCAAATTCGAAGAAGCTCTCGCGATGCAAAGGCGGGCCTTGGAAATCGAACCATTCTCGCTGATTATCAACCGCGAATATGGGACGACTTTTTTTTGGGCGCGAAGATATGATGAGGCAATCACACAATTCAATAAGACCATTGAACTAGATCCCAATTTTCCCTCGGTGCACTATACGCTCGCCCTCGCCTATCAAATGAAAGAAAACTACGCCGAGGCGGTTGCGGAACAAGCCAAGTATCAGGACCTAATCGGCGAACCAGACAAGGCAGTACTGCTCCGCGAAAGTTTTGCCAAAGGCGGGTGGCATGGATTTTTGCGCTTAGTCACCGATGAGCAACAGCAATTTGACTTGTCCTGGGACGATTTGGCCGCCTATTACGCCTCGCTCGGCGATAACGACAAAGCTTTTTCCATGCTCAACAAGCGAATTGAGGAGGGCGCGCGCCAGCGTCAGTTCTTAATTGATCCGCGCTTTGACCAGTTGCGCCAGGATCCGCGCTTCGATGAATTGGTCAAACGCGTCGGATCGAAATAACTGGTGGAGTTCTAGAGACGTGCCGACCAAGTTTCGGCAGGTTAGAGGTTTCGCGCCGATTTCTCGCGTTAAGTTTGAATGGGGCGGACTGCGCAGGTTTCCTTTCGCTACGCGTCAGCAACACAGGTCGGCTTGCCGCGCTTAGTTTGAATGGGGCAGTGCGCTCCATCTTCGGAATATGAACGCCGAACGATGGCAACGAATTGACGAGCTATTTCATGCGGCCTTGGCGCGTGAGGCAGAGGAGCGCGCTGAGTTCCTCGCCGAGCAATGCGCCGATGACACCTCTCTGCGTCATGAAGTTGAGTCACTCCTTTCATCGCTGGATGAAGCGCATGACTTTATCGAAACACCAGCCGGCGATGTTGCCGCCGAAATGCTGGGCACGCATCAGCCCGCGTTCGAGCGGGGACAACAGATTGAGAATTACCGGATCGTACGTAAGCTCGGTTCTGGCGGCATGGGCGAAGTCTATCTGGCTGAAGATATTCGCTTGAAGCGCAACGTGGCGCTCAAACTTTTGCCGCCGCATTTCACGGTGAATCCGGATCGGGTGCGCCGTTTTGAACGTGAGGCACGCGCTGCTTCGGCCCTTAATCATCCGAACATAGTCACAATTTATGAGATTGGCCACTCAAACATCACGCATTTCATCGCGACTGAATTCGTGGATGGAAAGACCCTCCGCCAACTGATCAACGAGAAGCCTTTTACGCTTAACGAGACGCTCAACGTGAGCATGCAGGTCGCTGATGCGCTCAGTGGCGCGCATGCCGCCGGCATCGTTCATCGGGACATTAAGCCCGAGAACATCATGATCCGTCGCGACGGCTACGTGAAGATTCTTGACTTTGGGTTGGCGAAGCTCACCGAGCAGCAATCCATCGATTCCGATCTCGAAACACCCACACTGCTCCAATCAAATCCCGGCCTGGTGATGGGAACGGTTCAATACATGTCGCCGGAGCAGGCGCGGGCCAAGAACGTAGGTGTCGGAACCGACATTTGGTCGCTGGGCATCGTCATGTACGAGCTGCTCGCGGGGCATGTGCCGTTTACGGGCGAAACGCCCAGTCACGTGATGGTTTCGTTGATGGAGAACAAGCTGCCGCCGCTCAAGGACCATGCGAACGTTCCTGAAGAATTGGATCAATTCGTAACCAAGGCGCTGCGCAAAAACCAAAAGGAGCGATATCAAGCCGCTGGTCAGCTTGCCCGCGACTTAAAGGAATTCAAGCAAGGGTTGCAGCGCGATTCGCAGTTAAGCCAGTGGCTCAAAACAGTTCCCAGCAGAAAAGACGGAGCGCAAGTCCGGCCACTCTCGCGCTCGGCCACCGTCACCGGAGCGCATCCGGTCCGTGTCGAGCAGGGAGCCGCGACTGAGACCACGCCAGTCGAGTCACATCCAACCTCCAGCGCTGAATACCTAGTCCACGAAATCAAAACACACCGCACGCTAGCACTAGCGGCTTCGGCGATTCTCGTCTTGGGTATGATCGGGCTGATATACGTTTTCAAGAATCGGGCCGGCCGAAGTTCGGCCTCCTTGAGCCCGGCAAATGCGGCCCCGACACCAAACCGTGGCACGACGAATGACGAAGCCTACCGGAACTTCTTGCAGGGCAGGAATCTAATGAACACACGAAATCCTGCTGACGCGAAAAAAGCAATAGAGTATTTTCAGGAAGCTATCAGGCTCGATCCAAATTATGCTCAGCCTTATGCGGGCTTGGCGCTCGCGTATTTTTCGGGCCCAAAGGCGGACGCCGCAGTTGAGAAAGCACTCCAGCTCGACAGCAATTTAGCTGAGGCCTACGCGGTTCGCGGATTTATAACGCTCACCTTCCGATGGGACTTTACGGCGGCGGAAAAAGACCTTGTTCACGCGATCGAATTAGAGCCAGGCAATGACATGGCCCATTGGGTGTATGGCTTGGTGTTGGCTGACACTGGACGCTTTGATCAGGCGATGAAAGAGGTCGAAACGGCCCAGGCGATTGCTCCCGGTACACCTGTTTATGAGCGCGACCGTGGGCGAATTCTGTATTCCGCGCGCCGCTACGACGAAGCGATCGTGCAGTTGAAACGGGCGATTGAAATAAGACCGGATTCTCATGCCGGTTTCAGTTGGATTGTGCGTGCGCATGAGATGAAAGGCGATCAGGCGGGCGCCCGGGATTGGTTTATCAGATGGCGCGAATCAAATCACCCCGATCTGGTAGAGGAATACCGAAAGGCTTATGCGGCCGGCGGTTGGCTGGCGGTGAAAAGGAAGTTCCTCGACTTCGTCAAAGACGGTAAAGATTATCCGGATATGCATGCCTATGAGATCGCAGGCAACCTCATATTGCTCGGTGAAACCACGGAGGCGTTTTCATACCTGAACAGAGCCGTCGAAAAACACGAGTGGGAAATAGGGATGCTCAATATCGATCCGTTTTTAGATAGCGTGCGCAACGATCCTCGCTTCGCCGAACTGCTCAAGAAAGCTGACTTCAGGTGATCCTCATGGGATTCCGACGACAACTCCAAATCCTCATAATCGTTTGCGTTGGGTCTATGCCGCTTACTTCGGTGGCAGCGCAAACAGCAACGACGGGCACGATTGAAGGTCTTATAACTGATCAGAATGGCGGCGTCGTGCCGGGCGTAGCCATCACCGCAACCAGTCCGAATTTGATCCGAACACAATCGAGTGTTAGTGACAGCGAAGGTCGCTATCAGATCCTGAATCTGCCCCCGGGTCGCTACGCCGTTACTGTCGAAGCGGCGCAGGGCTTCGCTCGTTTCGAAAAGAACGATGTAGATGTCGGTCTCTCAAAAACGTCAATGCTGACTATTCATCTGGAGCCGTCTGGAGCCAACGCAATCGTCACGGTCACTTATGATTCAACGCCCACAGTTGATACAACCAGTAACACCAGCGGCACCAGTGTTTCGACTGATCAGTTTTCAAATTTCGTGACGCAACGAACCGTGCAATCGATCTATTCGATCGCACCGGGCGTGACACGGTCTGGTCTGCGTGACCTTTCGGGTCGCGACCGCGATCCATCAGTTTCGGGTTCATCCGGGCTCGAAAATCTTTACATCATGGACGGCGTTAACACGACTGATCCTTCGTTCGGCGGATCGGGCGCAAACCTGCCGTTTGAGTTTGTCCAGGAGGTTGAAATCAAGACGGGTGCGTTTGGCGCTGAGTACGGGCTATCCACCGGGGGCATCTTCAACGTCTTAACAAAGAGTGGCGGGAATGATTTCCATGGCGACGTGTTCGCTTACTTCACGACAAAAGGAATGGTGCGGGAAACCAAGCGTTTTCCTTTTACTGGTTCGGCGCCGAATGGTTTCTCAGAAATCGATGCAGGATTCGATCTTGGCGGCGCTGTTAAGCGAGATAAACTCTGGTTCTTCGGTGCTTTCAATCCGCAGCGTCGTGAGAATCATTATTTCACCCAGACGTTACGCGAGCAGGTAAGTAACAGAGTTACGACGCCGTTCTATGCCGGGAAACTAACCTATGCGCCGAAACAACGTCACGTGCTGACGTTTTCTACGTTCGGTGATTTCACGACGATCTCTGGTTTTCGCGTTAACATCTCCAACAACGTAGTACCGAATGGCGGCACCCTCTCGGGTTTTGGCGCCGATCCTAATTCATTCATCGGCATGGGCGAGCTGGGCGGCGACAACTATACCGTTCGTCTGAATTCCACTTTCTCCTCGAGATGGATCGGCGAATTTGCATTCGGCATTCATCGTCAACGCAATGACCTCCTGCCGCCGGCCGACCTCGGCGACGTTGAAACCGTTACTGATAATTTTGCCATCGTGCGCAATGGCGCCGTTCTTCCAGTTACGAACACGAACGTTGATTTCGGCGGAACGACCGGCTTTCTTGCTTTTGTTGATGGTCGCGGTGGATCACTGGAACGCGGGTATGTCCGCCAGGGGTTTCCTCAACGGTTCACGGATCAGAATCGCAACCGCTTCGAAACTCAGGCACGACTTCAAAACATTTTCAATCGACACACATTGAAATATGGGTTCGAATTTAGTCAGAACCGCATCAAGCTGGATTCCGGTTTGACTGGCCCGCAACGTGATTTCGGATCGGGCGTCATTTACGACGGATTTGGCGTTACTAACAGATTCGGCGTTTGCACCGTCCAAAGCGCAACCGTTGTTTGTCCGGCCTCGGCGCTAACCACTCGGGTCAACACCTTGATCGACGCCGGTCAGGCTCCCGGCGGAATTCTGAGCGCCAGCACCGACACCACGCTCACCGCAGCGCAGTTGAGCACGAACCCTTTTTTAATTCGCTCAACTACCGGCATCGGCACTTCACTCGACACTACGAATGGCAAGTTCATCACCACGAGTGTCGAAAGTTTCTACGCACAAGATGAATTTCGGCTTTCGAGAAACGTGCAAGTGAATCTTGGCCTGCGCTGGGACTATCAACAGCTTAACGATGGAAACGCGACTTATCTAAAGCTGCACAACTTTAAAGACAATCTTCAGCCTCGGGTTGGTTTTACGTGGGACTTCACCAGGACCGGCAAAGGAAAGTTCTTCATAAACTACGCGCGCTTTCTCGAAGCGCCGATCCCCACCATGTTTCTGTTTACGGCCGGTGGTCTCGCGACCAGTTTTTCGGCGAACGTCAACAGATTGAATGCTCCCCCCGGTTCTGCGATCACGGCGGACTTCGGTGGGTGCGGCGGCACGCTGCCTCTTGACCCGGATTTAAAACCGCAATCAGTACACGAGATTGCGAGCGGGATCGAATATGAACTCAAGATCGGCTTAACCGTCGGTGCGCGCGGCGTCTATCGGGCACAAGGCACGGTGATCGAAGACGGCTCTTTCGATGATGGGAACACGTTTTTCTTGTTCAATCCGGGAGAAAGCAGAACCGAAGAATTGGCATGTGCCGGTCCATTCGGTTGCTTTGGTCGAGCGCGTCGCTATTACCGGGCGCTGGAATTCACGGCGACGAAGCGCTTTACCAGGAACTACCAATTCATCGCGTCGTACGTTTACTCGAGTCTCATCGGGAATTATGAAGGCTTCTATCGCAATGATAATGGGCAAGGATTGGCGAATCTCTCGACGTTATTCGACATTCAGAGTTTGCTGGCAAACAAGTACGGCCGCCTGCCAAACGACCGTCCGCATCAGTTTAAATTTGACGGAAGTTACCGAACTGCGTGGAAGCTTTTTGTAAACGGCTCTTTTCGCATTCAGTCGGGAATACCGTTCAATACCTTGATTCCGCATCCTACGGAAGGCGATAACGAGGGTTTCCTGGTGCCACGCGGCACGGCCGTCAATCCGCTGACGGGAACACACCGGACTCCGACGACTTTTAACGTGGATCTCGGCGCGTCTTATCCGATCAAGTTTGGTGAGAACCGCCAGTTGCGGCTGCAGATTGATTGGTTCAACGTCACCAATACTCAGCGCGCGGTGCGGCAGGATGAAACGTTACGCACCAACAGCGGCATTCCCGGCGCCGCATTCATTCAGTTTCCCAATCCCTTCTACGGACAAGGCACAATCTTTCAGTACCCTTCATCGCTTCGCGTCGGAATCAAGTTTCAGTTTTGATCATTGAAAACTGAGATCACCTACCGAAGGAGTTTTCAACCCGGCCCGGGCAGGTTCTGCGTGTCTTTCGGCGCGAGGCGGAGAGAGCAAAAAAAGCGAGGCCTAGTGTCAGGTAGCGCCCGATAGAGAGATTGATTAGAAATATTAACTTGCATGCGGCCCGCGCAACTCGAGCTAGAGGTTTTCAATGGCGATCGGTTCAAAATCATCCGCCAGCTCAAACCCAAACACGCGCGAATAAAAATACAACTCACCATCGAGTGAGCGCTTGATATTCTCGGCTTTGCGGAAGCCGTGTTGCTCGCCTTCAAAAGCCACGTACGCTACGGGCACGCCTCTCTTTCGCAGCGCGTCGACCATCATTTCAGCTTGGTTTGGCGGAACGACTTTATCTTCCAGTCCCTGAAAGAAAATTACGGGACACGACAGGCGGTCCACAAAATGAATCGGCGAGCGCTCAATGTAGAGGTCGCGCCTTTCAGGGTAAGGCCCGATTAAGGTGTGGTCGTAGTGCGACTCGAATTTGTGTGTGTCTTGATCGAGCACCTCCAGATCGCTGACGCCGAAGTGGCTTGCTCCCGCTTTGAAAACATCGCGAAACGTCAAAGCGCAGAGTGTTGTGTAACCGCCGGCGCTGCCGCCGTCAATCATCAAGCGATTGCCATCGACTTTGCCTGCGGCTACAAGAAACCGCGCGCCGTTTACGCAATCGTCCACGTCGGTGACTCCCCAAGTGCCGTTCAGACGCCGGCGGTACTCTGTCCCATAACCCGTGCTGCCGCCATAATTTACGTCAAGGACCGCGATTCCGCGGCTGGTCCAATACTGAATGCTAAAGGTCAGCA
>JADMIO010845954.1_pt1 | contig 47677 bp, 41 predicted proteins | sample 8958161 | NCBI WGS metagenome assembly JADMIO01 (sample SAMN16585339, study PRJNA669376) | soil metagenome | isolation source: Crop rotation soil | place: USA: Cullars Rotation, Alabama | collected 2011
GCGACAACTTGTCCACGTGGAATTCTAAGCTTAGGATCCCAATGTGCTGGAAAGCTTTCCAGGGCTTTCCGGTCGCTGCACGCCAGACCTCGATCTTCAGGATGTCGGCATGCTTGAAGCCCTCGACCAGCACCCAGTCGCAGTCGACCAGCTCGGCGATCAGCTGGTGGACCGTCGGATCGCCGTGGACCTCGAACTCGCGGATCTTCGCGAGCCGCCGGTTCGACGCGACCAGCACCTCGAACGCGCCAGCCTGACGGTGACGCCATGAATCCTTGCCCGGCTGATCGATGTCGAAGTCGTGGTGGGCGTGCTTGACCACCGACACCCGCTGCCCGGCCAGCCGCAGCCGGGAGACGAGCTGCTCGACCAGCGTCGTCTTGCCGGAACCCGAATAGCCGCTGAAACCGACGACCTTCATTCAGCGCGCTCGGCGATGTAGCGCTGCACGGCGGCCGCGTCGGCCGGCATCGTCACGAAGCGCCGCGGCAGTTCCTCGATGCCGCGCAGCCTTGGCGGCCGCGGCGGCTCGATGCCGATCGCCTCGACGATGGTCGCCGCGAACTTGGCCGGCAACGCGGTCTCGAGCACGATCATCGGCACGCCGGGGTCCGTGTACCCGCGCGCCACCTTCAGGCCGTCGGCGGTGTGGGTGTCGATCACGGTGCCGAAGCGGCGGTGCGTGTCGGCGATCGTCGCCAACCGATCGGCATGCGTGCTGGTCCCGGAGACGAAGCCGAAATCCCCGACGCGTGCGAACTCCGACGGGCTCAGCGTGAAGGCGCCGGTTCGACCGACGCCCTCCTCGAACAGCGCCTTCACCCGGGCCGGATCGCGGCCGATCAGGTCGAAGACGAAGCGCTCGAAGTTCGACGCCTTCGAGATGTCCATCGACGGGCTCGAGGTCTCGTGCGTCTCGTCGGCGCGCCGCACCCGGTAGGTCCCGGTGCGGAAGAACTCGTCGAGCACGTTGTTCTCGTTGGTCGCCAGCACGAGGCGCCGGATCGGCAGTCCCATCATGCGGGCGATGTGCCCGGCGCAGATGTTGCCGAAGTTGCCCGACGGCACCGCGAAGCTCACTTCCGGGAGCGGGCCGCGACCGGCCGACGGCCGCGCCGACGTCGCCTGCAGGTAACCGGCGAAGTAGTAGACGACCTGGGCCAGCAGGCGGGCCCAGTTGATCGAATTGACGGTGCCGATGCGGTGGCGGCGCTTGAACGGCAGATCGTTGGAGACCGCCTTGACGATGTCCTGGCAGTCGTCGAACACGCCGTCGATCGCGATGTTGTGGATGTTCGCGTCCTGCAGGCTGAACATCTGGGCCTGCTGGAACGGGCTCATGCGGCCGAGCGGGGACAGCATGAAGACCTGAATGCCGCGCTTGCCCCGCAGCGCGTACTCGGCCGCACTGCCGGTATCGCCCGACGTCGCGCCGAGCACGTTCAGCGTCTGCCCGCGGCGCCCCAGCTCGTACTCGAACAGGTTGCCGAGCAACTGCATCGCGACATCCTTGAACGCGAGCGTCGGACCGTTCGACAGGCGTTCGAGGAAGACGCCGTCGTCGAGCGGCGCCAGCGGGGTGATGCGGGCGTCGCCGAAGACATCGGCGCGGTAGGTCGCCTCCACCAGGCGGCGCAGGTCGTCGCGGGGAATGTCGTCGACATAGAGCGCGAGCAACTCGCCGGCGAGCTCCGGATAGCCGAGTCCGCGCCAGCGCTCGAGCGTCTGCGCATCGACGCGCGGATAGCGCTCCGGCAGGTAGAGGCCGCCGTCCGGCGCCAGGCCCTCGAGCAGGATCTCGGCGAATCCGCGCCCGACGGCCGTGCCGCGGGTGCTGACGTATTTCAACTGAGCTCTTCCTTGCGGATCCGGATGATCGGCGCGAGCACGGTCGGCAGCGCCTGCATCTGCGCGATCGCCGTCACCATGCGGCCCTCGACGGTGTCGTGGGTAAGGATGATCACGTCGGTGCGCGGCGCGCCTTCGGCCGGGCCGTGCTGGCTCGGACGCTGCAGCAGCGCGTCGATCGAGATGCCGTTGTCGGCCAGGATGCCGGTGATGCGCGCCAGCACGCCGGCCTGGTCGGCGACCTGCAGACGCAGGTAGAACGAGGTCACGACCGCATCGATCGGCAGGATCGGCGTGTCTTGCATCGCGCCGGGCTGGAACGCGAGGTGCGGCACGCGGTGATCGGGATCGGCGGTGTGCAGACGCGTGATGTCGACGAGGTCCGCGATCACCGCCGAAGCAGTCGGCTCGGCGCCCGCGCCCTTGCCGTAGTACAGCGTGGTGCCGACCGCATCGGCCTGCACCATCACCGCGTTCATCGCGCCTTCGACGTTCGCGATCAGGCGCGTTGCCGGTACCAGGGTCGGGTGCACGCGCAGCTCGATGCCGCCGGCGACCCTCCCGACAGCGCCGGGCGCCGAACCGGAAGGCGCGGCGAGGTCGTCGCGCCGCTTCGTGATCGCGAGCAGCTTGATCCGGTAGCCGAGCTGCTCGGCATAGCGGATGTCGGCAGCCTGCAGGTCGACGATGCCCTCGACATGGGCCTTGTCGAAACGGACCGGGATGCCGAACGCGATCGCGCTCATGATCGTCGCCTTGTGGGCGGCGTCGATGCCGGCGATGTCGAACGTCGGGTCGGCCTCGGCATAGCCGAGCTGCTGCGCCTGTGCGAGCGCGACCGCGAAGTCGAGGCCCTTCGCGCGCATCTCGGAGAGGATGAAATTGGTCGTGCCGTTGACGATGCCGACGATCCAGTCGATCCGGTTCGCGGTCAGACCTTCGCGCAGCGCCTTGATGATCGGAATGCCGCCGGCGACCGCGGCCTCGAATGCGACGACGACGCCGCGCGCGCGTGCGGCCGCGAAGATCTCGGTGCCGTGCAGGGCGAGCAGTGCCTTGTTGGCGGTGACGACGTGCTTGCCGGCCGCGATCGCTTCGAGAACCAGCACGCGCGCAATGCCGACGCCGCCGATCAGCTCGACCACGATGTCGATCGCCGGGTTCGCGATCACGAGGCGCGCATCGTCGACCACCTCGGCGGCGTCGCCGACGATGCGGCGCGCCCGCGCGCTGTCGAGGTCGGCGACCATCGCGATGCGGATCGCGCGGCCGGCGCGGCGACGGATCTCTTCCTCGTTGCGGCGCAGCACCTCGAAGGTGCCGCGGCCGACAGTGCCGATGCCGAGCAGGCCGACCTGGATCGGGTTCATGAGCGCCGGAGCCGAGCGATCGGCAGAGGACGACGGGCGATGCGCGCCACTACGACACCGCGCGCAGCATCGACACACCGGGTTGCGCGTGGCGCTTGCGATAGTGCTCGAGGAACTTCGCGATCCGCCCGATCGCATCGGTGAGGTCGTCGGAATTCGGCAGGAACACGATGCGCAGATGGTCCGGCCGGGCCCAGTTGAAGCCGGTGCCCTGCACGATCAGCACCTTCTGCTCGGCCAGCAGCTGATAGGCGAACTGCTGATCGTCGTCGATCGGGTACATCTTCGGATCGAGGCGCGGGAACATGTACAGCGCGGCCTTCGGCTTCACGCAGGTCACGCCGGGAATCTCGGTGAGCAGCTTGTGGGCGAGATCGCGCTGGCGGCAGAGCCGCCCGCCCGGCATCACGAGATCGTCGATGCTCTGATAGCCGCCGAGCGCGGTCTGGATCGCGAGCTGACCCGGCGTGTTCGAGCACAGGCGCATCGACGCGAGCATGCCGAGCCCCTCGATGTAGTCGCGCGCATGGCGCTGATCGCCCGAGACGACCATCCAGCCGGCCCGGAAGCCGCACGAGCGGTAGTTCTTCGACAGCCCGTTGAAGGTCAGGAACAGCACGTCGTCGGCAAGCGACGCGATGCTCGTGTGGGTGTTGCCGTCGTACAGCGTCTTGTCGTAGATCTCGTCGGCGAACACGATCAGCTGGTGCTTGCGTGCGAGCTCGACGATCCGCAGCAGCACCGCATCCGGGTAGAGCGCGCCGGTCGGGTTGTTCGGGTTGATGACGACGATCGCGCGCGTCTGCGGCGTGATCTTGCGCTCGATGTCGTCGAGGTCGGGCAGCCAGTCCGACTCCTCGTCGCACAGGTAATGCACCGGCGTGCCGCCGGACAGCGCGACCGACGCGGTCCACAACGGATAGTCCGGCGCCGGAATCAGCACCTCGTCGCCGTTGTCGAGCAGCGCATTCATGCTCATCGTGATCAGCTCGGAGGCACCGTTGCCGAGGAACACGTCGTCGACGGTCACGCCGCGGATGTGCTTCTGCTGGGTGTAGTGGACGACCGCCTTGCGCGGCGCGAACAGGCCCTTCGAATCGGTATAGCCGGCCGCGTGCGGAAGGTTGCGGATCATGTCCTGCACGATCTCGTCGGGCGGCTCCAGCCCGAACGCGGCGATGTTGCCGATGTTCAGCTTGATGATGTGCTGGCCCTCTTCCTCCATCTGGCGGGCCTTCTCGAGAACCGGTCCGCGGATGTCGTAGCAGACGCTGTCCAGCTTGCTCGACTTGGCTATGGATCGCACACGCAGCTCCTTGGCATCGACGCCCGGGTAAACCTAGGATTTGACCACACGGGTGGCGGATTCCATCGCATTGCGCGTGAGCTCCGCCTGCGCCAGCACCCAACGCGCGAATTCCGCCACTTCCGGCCGCGACTGGCCGACCTTGGAGGGCACGAGCCAGTACGCATTGCGAGATTCGATTCGACCGGCGGCGCCGAACGGCTCGATCAGTTCGCCGCTCGCGAGCGACTCGGCGACCAGCGCCAGCCGGCCGAGCGCGACGGCCTGCCCGGTCAGCGCAGCCTGGACCTGCTGGTGGGTGAAATTGAAGACGATCCAGCGGCGCGGCTGCAGCTTGGCCTCGCCCTTCATCGTGAGCCAGTGGTGCCAACTCAGCAGCGCCGCGCTCGGCGAATGGTCCTCTTCCTCGGCCAGCGCATGGAGCGCGAGGTCCGCCGGTCGAGCGAGCGGCGGCGCCTGCCCGCTCGCGATCTGCTCGGCCAGCCAGCGCCCGATGACCGGCGTCAGCATCTCGCCGAACAGCCGTATCGCATTCGGCGGCGCCAGTTCGACCGCGCAATAGCGCAGCGCCATGTCGAGATCCGGCTCGTCGAGCCCGACCAGCTTGTCGGACGCCGACACGCGGATGTCGATGTCGGCATGCGATCGCTGGAACGCCTCGAGGCGTGGAATCAGCCAGAGCGACGAGAACGACGCGAACGTCGTGACGCTGACGACATTGCGGCCGCGCCCGACCCGGATCTGGCGGACCGCCGCATCGAGGCGGTCGAGCGCCGGCGCGACAGCGCGCAGCAACGCGGCGCCGTCGTTGGTGATCTCGACGCGGCGCGTGCCGCGCATGAACAGCGGCGCACCCAGCTCCGCTTCGAGCGAGCTGATCTGCCGGCTGACCGCCGACTGCGTCAGGTGCAGTTCTTCACCCGCTGCGCGAAAGCTGAGCAGCCGCGCGACCGCCTCGAACGCGCGGATCGGACCGACCGGCAACGGCCGGCTGCGCGCGTTGCCTCTCATGCCTTACTCATGACGAAGCCTCATTAATCAACGCTTCCGATGTCATTGGACGCCCCTCTGGTGTCGCCCTAAGATTCTCGTCATCCACCGGGAGCAGCCATGAACTCTACACTGATGCACAAGGCGCAACGATCGGCCGATTCGATCTGGTCCCTGCCGACGCGCGCGTCGAGGACGATGCGGGTCGGCCCCGGGCCGCGCGTGCTGCGGGTCTGCGAAGGTCGTCTGTGGTTGACGACCGAGGGAACCGCGACGGAAGCGGCGACCGACCTCTGGCTCGAGCCTGGAGACGAGGTCGAGCTGGCTGCGGGCCTCGACATCGTGATGGAGGCCTGGCCGGCAGCTCGTTACCAGCTGCTGGTGCCGCCATCCGCGTGTGCCGTCGCCGCGAACCGCGGCGCGCTCGTGGCGCGCGCAGCTCGCTGGCTCGAACGCCACGTGCAGGGCCATCGGCCGACGCTGCAGCCGGGCTGAGCGAAGGACCGAACGGACTTCGGTTTTCGCTCGCGGCAGAGGCCGCACGGCACGCTCCGGTTCCCGGCTCGTGCATGATCGTCGCGTCGACATGGACGGACGCTCATGAAGCTGCAGGCAGACCGGCTCGACGGCCAGAACGCGATCTCGCGCCATGGTCCTGACGGCGTGATCGTCAACGGACTCGAGTTTCGCGAGAGCGTGATCGTGCCCTGGCAGGGTCCGGTGACCGCGTGGGGTGTCGCTGCGTTCGAAGCGCTGTCGAGCGAGCATTTCGAGACGCTCGCGGCGCTCGCGCCGGAACTCGTGATCCTCGGCACCGGAAGTCGCTTGCGCTTTCCGAAGCCGGCATTGCTGCGCCCGTTGATGGCGCGCCGGATCGGCTTCGAAACGATGGACACCGCAGCCGCTTGCCGCACCTACAACGTGTTGATCGCCGAGGGTCGCAGCGTCGCGGCAGCGCTGCTTTTCGACGCGACTGTTCCCTGATCCGGGGGCCCTGCGCAGGGGCGGCAGCACCCCCTCAGCCCCTATAATCTGCGGCTACGCCTGGAAAGTGGCGCAACCGAACAGAATACTTCATGACGCCTGCCCTCAACAAACCCATTCCGGAATTTGAAGCGCTCGCTACAGGAGGGGTGAAGTTCACGCCGCAGGCCTATGCCGGCAAGATCGTCGTGCTGTATTTCTATCCGAAGGACAACACGCCCGGTTGCACCACCGAGGCGATGCAGTTTCGCGATCACTACCGCGAGTTCGTCAAGGCCGGTGCCGTCCTGTTCGGCGTCTCGCGCGACAACATGGCGTCGCACGACAAGTTCAAGCAGAGCCTCGAGCTGCCGTTCGAGCTGATTGCCGACACCGAAGAGAAGCTCTGCCACATGTTCGGCGTGGTCAAGAACAAGATCATGTACGGCAAGAAGGTCAAGGGCATCGAGCGCAGCACCTTCCTGATCGACGGCACCGGCGTGCTGCGCGCCGAATGGCGCGGTCTGACTGTCGCCGGCCACGTCGACGAAGTCCTGAAGGCCGTCAAGGCGATCAAGAAGTCGGGCTGACGCGCCGCCTTTCGTTCTGCGCGCGCCGCGCGGTCTGCCGGCCGCCTCATCCGAGCCTTTTCACATGCCACTCCCGAAGCCTCCCGCGAAGCGCGCGTCCCTGCTCAGCACCGCCGACTACGTTGCCCAGTCGGCAGCCCATCCGGGCAAGCGGTCGCAGCGGATTCGCCCGGGCGACGAGCCGTCCTCGCCCGCTCTGCTCGAGCTGTACGACGAAGGGGTGGCCGTGCCGGCCGTCGTCCCCCAGGCCGAAGTCCCGGTGCAGCCGACGCCGGCGGCACCGTTGCGCAAGCCCCCGACGGCGGCGGCGCATCCGGCCAAGAAGCCGCGCGGCAGCGGTCCGGCGACGCTGTTCGTGCTCGACACCAACGTGCTGATGCACGACCCGACGTCGCTGTTCCGCTTCGACGAGCACGACATCTACCTGCCGATGATCACGCTCGAGGAGCTCGACGGGCACAAGCGCGGCATGACCGAGGTCGCGCGCAATGCGCGCCAGGTCAGTCGCGACCTCGACGCGCTCGCCGCCAACATGCCGAGCCGCGACGCATCGGGCCTCAGCGACGGCCTGCCGCTGAACCAGACGGGGCATCGCGAAGCCGGCGGCAAGCTCTACTTCCAGACCAATCTCGTCAACGTCGACCTGCCGATCGGACTGCCGCACGGCAAGGCCGACAACCAGATCCTCGGCGTCGTGAAGGCGCTGCGCGAGCAGCAGAAGGCGCGCGATGTCGTGTTGGTGTCGAAGGACATCAACATGCGCATCAAGGCGCGCGCGCTCGGTCTGCCGGCCGAGGACTACTTCAACGACAAGACGCTCGAGGACGGTGACCTGCTCTACACCGGCGTGCTGCCCTTGCCTGCCGACTTCTGGGAGCGCCACGGCAAGACGATGGAGAGCTGGCAGCAGGGCGGCCTCACGTACTACCGGATCAACGGGCCGCTGGTGCCCGTGCTGCTGGTCAACCAGTTCGTCTACCTCGAGGCACCCGGCGCGGCGCCGCTCTACGCCAAGGTCACCGAGATCACCGGCAAATCCGCGGTGCTGCGCACGCTGAAGGAATACACCCATCAGAAGAACGCGGTCTGGGGCGTCACCGCGCGCAACCGCGAGCAGAACTTCGCGCTGAACCTGCTGATGGACCCGGAGTGCGACTTCATCACGCTGACCGGTACCGCAGGCTCCGGCAAGACGCTGATGTCGCTGGCGGCCGGCCTGTCGCAGGTGATGGACGACCGGCGCTACACCGAGATCATCGTGACCCGCGTGACGGTGCCGGTCGGCGAGGACATCGGCTTTCTGCCGGGCACCGAGGAAGAGAAGATGAGCCCATGGATGGGCGCGCTCGACGACAACCTCGAGGTGCTGTCGAAGACCGACACCGGCGCGGGCGAATGGGGCCGCGCCGCCACCAACGACCTGGTGCGCTCGAAGATCAAGATCAAGAGCCTGAACTTCATGCGCGGCCGCACGTTCCTGAACAAGTACGTGATCATCGACGAGGCGCAGAACCTGACGCCGAAGCAGATGAAGACGCTGATCACGCGTGCCGGGCCGGGCACGAAGATCGTCTGCCTCGGCAACCTCGCGCAGATCGACACGCCGTACCTGACCGAAGGCAGCTCCGGCCTGACGTTCGCGGTCGACCGCTTCAAGGGCTGGCCGCATTCGGGCCACGTGACCCTGGCGCGCGGCGAGCGCTCGCGGCTCGCCGACTTCGCGTCCGAGGTTCTCTAGGCCGGACCGCGGCCGCCGAGCGAGCTCGGCCTTCGCAAAGCTCAGCGCGCGCCGACGACGTCGCGCAGCGCTTGCAGCGCCGCCGGATCCTCGATCGTCGTCAGATCGCCGGTCTCCCGACCCTCGCAGACCGCCTGGATCGCCCGCCGCAGCAACTTGCCGGAGCGCGTCTTCGGCAGCGAAGCGACGAAGTGGACGCGTGCGGGGCGCGCGAGCGCGCCAAGCTGCGTGTCGACGGTCTTCATGATGTCGCCCTCGAGCTTCATCCGGCCGGGCGCATCGCCCAACAGCGATGCGTCTTTCGCGACGACGAACGCCATCGCGACCTGCCCCTTCAGCGCATCGGTGACGCCGACCACTGCCACCTCGGCGACGTTCGGGTGGCTCGAGATGCTCTCCTCGATCTCGCGCGTGCCGAGCCGATGCCCGGCGACGTTGATCACGTCGTCGGTGCGGCCGAGGATGAAGTAGTAGCCGTCGGCATCGCGGATGCCCCAGTCGAACGTGTTGTAGACGCGGCGCCCCGGGATGCTCTCCCAGTAGGTGCGCACGAAGCGCGCATCGTCGCGCCACACCGTCTGCATGAAGCCGGGTGGCGTCGGCCCTTCGATCACGACGACGCCCTTGCGGTTGGGCTCGACAATGTCGAGCCCGTTCGTCTCGTCGATCAGCTTGACGTCGTAGCCGTACATCGGCAGGCCGGGGCTGCCGAGCTTGCTCGCTGTCGGCGCGACGCCGTTCGCGACGGTCAGGATGGGCCAGCCGCTCTCGGTCTGCCAGTAGTTGTCGATCACCGGCTTGCCGAGCGCCTCGGCGATCCACGACGCGGTCGGCTCGTCGAGCGGCTCGCCGGCGAGGAACAGCGCACGCAGCGACGACAGGTCGGAATCGCGCAGATGCTTCGGGTCCTGCTTCTTCAGCACGCGGATCGCGGTCGGCGCGCTGAACATCGCGGTGACCTTGTATTTCTCGACCAGCCGCCACCAGATGCCCGCGTCGGGCCGGATCGGCAGTCCTTCGTAGAGGATCGTCGCCATGCCGGCGATCAGCGGGCCGTAGACGATATAGCTGTGGCCGACCACCCAGCCGATGTCGCTCGTCGAAAAGTAGGTTTCGCCGGCGGCGCCGCAGAAGATGTGCTTCATGCTGGCAGCCAGCGCGACCGCATAGCCGCCGGTGTCGCGCTGCACGCCTTTCGGCGAGCCGGTCGTGCCGCTCGTGTAGAGCGTGTAGCTCGGCGCCGTCGACTCGAGCCAGACGCAAGGCACCTGCGCATCGAGATGGCGCTCGCGCAGCGCGTCGTAGTCCTCGTCGCGCCCCGCGACGCGTTCCATCGGCGCGAGCCGGCGATCGACCAGCAGCACCTTCGGCGGCTTGTGGCGCGCCAGCCGGATCGCCTCGTCGAGCAGCGGCTTGTAGGCGATGACCTTGCCGGCTCGGCTGCCGGCATCGGCGCTGACGACGACTCTCGGCTCCGCGTCGTCGATGCGGCTGGCGAGGCTGCCGCTCGCGAAGCCGCCGAACACGACCGAGTGGATTGCACCGATGCGCGCGCAGGCCAGCATTGCGAAGACCGCCTGCGGAATCATCGGCATGTAGATCAGCACGCGGTCGCCCTCTGCGACGCCGAGCGCCTGCAGGCAGGCCGCCATGCGGCGAACCTCGGCGTGCAGTTCGGCGAAGCTGTAGACGCGCTCGGCATCGGTCTCGGTCGAGACATAGATCAGCGCGTTCTGGTCGGCACGGGCGGCGAGGTGCCGGTCGACGGCGTTGTGGCACAGATTGGTGCGGCCGCCGCCGAACCACCGCGTGAACGGCGGACGGCTGTCGTCGCAGACGCTGTCGAACGGACGCTCCCAATCGATCAGCTGAGCCTGCTCGGCCCAGAACGCGTCACGGTCGGCGAGCGAGCGACGATGAAACTCGGCATAGCCGATCGCGTTGGACATGGACATCGCAGTCTCCGGACAATGAATCACGAATGCTCGTCACGCCGTCGCGGCGCGGCTTGCGGCAGGTCAACCATCATCGGCTTGCCGGGCGGCGTGCAGCCGCTGTCGCAGCACCGGCCCGGTTGCCGGTTCGCGGTGATCTTGCGCTGCGGATCCGCGAGCAGCCCGCGGTTCAGCAGGCGCTCGACCAGCTCGACCTTGTTGCCGACCGGGTAGTTGCGCCAGATCTCCTGCTTCATCGCGGCCGGCGAGCCGCCGCCGTGCAGGCTGATCACCGAATACCAGCCGCCCTGGTACGACGCGGTCAGGTCCTCGAGGAAGCGCGCCGCCTCGATCCGCTTGTCGTACGGCACGTCGGGGTTCGCGCGCAGCGCGTCGGCGAGCGTCGCCGCGGTCGCCGGGTTGTGGTCCTCGTCCGGCCCCGGCAATGTCACGATGAGCCCGCCCGACACGTAGTGCGCGATGCGGTGCATGTCGTAGATCTGGGTCGCCAGCAGCAGCTTGCCGATGTTCGAGAAGACCGGATCGGGCACGAAAGTCCCTGAGTGCGGTGCGGCGGTCGCGTAGACGCTGGCCGCGACGCCGCACGCGTAGAACCCTTCGGTGATCTTGATCAGCTCGATCATCTGCTCGCGCAGGTGCGTCTCGCTGCCCGGGTCGAAGCCGTTGCCTTCGCACATCAGCGCGCCGGCGCCGATCAGCAGGTCGCCGAAGCCGGCGCGCGCGCCGATGCAGGTGTGCCGGTGGTGGGTGGCATAGCTGTAGGTCAGCGCGGACGAGTGCTCCCACTCGCCGGCCAGGAAGACGCGCTCCCACGGCACGAACACGCGGTCGAAGATCAGCACGCCGGTCGACTGGCCGTAGCGGTTCGAGAACAGCGCGGCCTTCTCGCCCGGACGACCGGCCGGTCGGGCGACGATCGTCAGGCCATCGGCGTCGCAGGGGACCGCGCAGCAGACCGCGAAGTCGGCGTCGGCTGCGCTCATGTTCCGGCACGGCATCACCATGAACTCGTGGACGTACGGTGCCGCGGTCACGATCGCTTTCGTCCCGGAGATCACGATGCCCTGCGCATTGCGCTCGACGATGTGCACGTAGCTGTCGGGATTCGCCTGCTGGTGCGGACGTCGGCTGCGATCGCCCTTTGCATCGGTCATCGCGATCCCGAGGCTGATGTCGCGCGCCTGCGCGTCGTGCAGATAGGCGAAGAAGCGCTCGCGGTATGGCGTGCCCTTGTCGGCATCGATCTGCGCGGTCGACTCGGCGAGCGCGCTGAACGCATCGTGCGCCAGGTAGCGCTGCGCACAACCGGTTTCCTGGCACAGCACCCGCACCGCCTCGAGCTTGTTCAGCAGGTCACCGCTGCTCTCGTCGATGTGCAGCATCCGGTTGACGGTCTTGCCGCTGCTTCGCTGCACGGCACGCATCAGCGGGGCGAGCTCCTCGCGCAGCGCGTAGTCGTAGCTGACGCCGAGCGCGTTGATGCCCGGCTGCAGCTGCGGCGCATCGGCGACGCTGTCGATCTGCGCGCCGTCGACGAACACGCGCGGCTTGCAGCGGCGCAGCGATTCCTTGTAGTCGGCGGAATTCATCAGCATGGCAGCACACCGAAGATGCGACCGGTCCATTCTATGAAGCGGCCCGGCGCGCAGAATGGCGCCGCACCACCGCCCATCCGCCCAAGGACACCCATGACGCTTTGCCGGGCCGACCAGTCGACGTTGCTGATCGTCGATCTGCAGGCGCGCCTGATGCCGGCGATCGACGACGGCGATGCCGTGGTTCGACGCTGCATCCAGCTGGCCGCGGCGGCGCGCGAACTGCGCATCCCGGTCATCGGCACCGAGGAGAATCCGGAAGGACTCGGCCCGAACGTGCCCGAGGTTCGCGCGCTGTGCGACGCGACGCTGCGCAAGTTCGCGTTCTCCGCGGTTTCCGAGCCCGGCTTCGTCGAGCAACTCCCGCAGGGCCGCGACACGCTGGTCGTCGCCGGCTGCGAAGCGCACGTCTGCGTGATGCAGACGGTCGCACGCCTGCTCGAGCTCGGCCGCCCGGTCAAGTGGGTCAGCGATGCAGTCGGTTCGCGTCGCGCCTTCGACCGCGATGCCGCGACCGCGCGGGCACGTGCGCTCGGCGCCGACATCGTGACAACGGAAATGGTGCTGTTCGAATGGCTCGAGACCTGTCGCCACCCGTCGTTCCGCTCGATCCTGCAACGGGTACGCTGAGCAGCCGGCCGATGACGCAGCTCGTTGCTGCGGACGGCCCGATCGTCAGATCGTCACGACGATCCGGCCTCGGACCCGCCCTGCCATCAGCTCATGGGCCTTCGCGACGGCGTCGACCAGCGGCACTTCGGTCGTCATCGCCTCGAGCGCCGCCGGATCGATGTCGCGCGCGAGCCGCTCCCAGGCCTCGCGCCGACGCGCGATCGGCGCCATCACGCTGTCGATGCCGGCCAGCGTCACGCCGCGCAGGATGAAGGGCAGCACCGTGCCCGGGAGGTCGTTGCCCTGCGCAAGGCCGCAGGCCGCGACGACGCCGCCGTAGCGCGTCTGCGCGAGCGCGTTGGCTAGCGTGTGGCTGCCGACGGCATCGACGACCGCGGCCCAGCGCTCCTTCTGCAACGGCTTGCCGGGCCGGCCGAGCTCCGCGCGGTCGATGATGTTGCGGGCGCCGAGCCCCGTCAGATAGTCGGCCTCGGCGGCCTTGCCGGTCGCGCAGGTGACCGCATGGCCGAGCCGGGACAGCAACGCGGTCGCGACGCTGCCGACCCCGCCGGTCGCGCCGGTGACGAGCACGTCGCCGCTCCCTGCCGACACGCCGTGGCGTTCGAGCGCGAGCACGCACAGCATCGCGGTGTAGCCGGCCGTGCCGAGCGCCATCGCCTGGCGCGTCGAGAACGCCGCCGGCAATCGCACGAGACCGCTGCCCGGCAGCCGCGCCTGCTCCGCCATGCAGCCCCAGCGCGTCTCGCCGACGCCCCAGCCGTTGTGCACGACGCGATCGCCGGCCTTCCAGTCGGGGTGGCTGCTCTGCAGCACGGTGCCGGCGCCGTCGATGCCGGCGACCATGGGCCAGACGCGAACCACCGGCCCCTTGTCGGTGATCGCGAGGCCGTCCTTGAAGTTCAAGGTCGAGTGCTCGACGCGGACCCGCACGTCGCCCTCGGGCAGACGAGCCTCGTCGATCGACTGGACACCGGCGCGAAATCCGGCATCGTCCTTTTCGAGCAGCAGCGCTTTGATCATCGGGTCGCTCCGTTGTCTGCAGACAGGATAGCGGCTGGCTCGGAATTCGTTCGATGCGATCCCGCCGCGTCCACGCGCTCGTCCCGCGGGCATTCCGCGCAGGGCCGTTCCCAGGCCGGTGGACGCGGCACAATCGCGCATGGCCGAAAGAGTGATTCCGCTCGCCGACCAGCGCTATGCCGCGGCGCGTCCGCGGGTGCCGCTGGAGCTCCGTGCGCCGACCGGAAATCTGGTCGATGCGCTGGGGCGCCCGCTGCGCGACCTGCGCATCTCGGTGACCGACCGCTGCAACTTCCGCTGCAGCTACTGCATGCCGAAGGAAGTGTTCGGCAAGAGCTACGCCTTCCTGCCGCATTCGTCGCTGCTGACGTTCGAGGAGATCACGCGCGTCGCCCGCCTGTTCGCGGCGCACGGCATGCGCAAGATCCGCCTGACGGGCGGCGAGCCGCTGCTCCGCAAGAACCTCGAGATCCTGATCGGCATGCTGCGCGACTTGCGCACGCCGGACGGCAAGCCGCTCGATCTGACCCTGACGACGAACGGATCGCTGCTGGCGCGCAAGGCGCAGTCATTGAAGGACGCCGGCCTCGACCGGGTGACGGTCAGCCTCGATGCGCTCGACGATGCGACGTTCCGGCGCATGAACGATGCGGACTTCCCGGTCGAGGCGGTGCTCGACGGCATCGCCGCGGCCGAGCGGGTCGGGCTCGGTCCGATCAAGGTCAACATGGTCGTCAAGCGCGGCACCAACGACGACCAGATCCTGCCGATGGCGCGTCATTTCAGGCGCAGCGGCGCGATCCTGCGCTTCATCGAGTACATGGACGTCGGCGCGACCAACGGCTGGCGGATGGACGAGGTGCTGCCGTCGGCGGACGTCGTGCGGCGCATCGCGGCGGAGTTTCCGGTCGAGCCGTTGGCGGCGAGCGCAGAAGGGGAGACCGCGCAGCGCTGGCGCTACCGCGACGGCGGCGAGTTCGGCGTGATCTCGAGCGTCACGCAGGCGTTCTGCCGCGACTGCAACCGTGCGCGCCTGTCGACCGAGGGCAAGCTTTTCCTCTGCCTGTTCGCCCACCACGGTCACGACCTGCGGGCGCTGCTGCGCGGGGGCTTCGGCGATGCCGAGATCGCCGCGGCGATCGGCCTGATCTGGAACGCCCGCGCCGATCGCTATTCCGAACTCCGCGCCTCGATGCCGGTGCAGAGCGCCGCACCCCAGCCGCGCGTCGAGATGCACTACATCGGCGGTTGATCCGGTGATCGCGCGCGACGAGATCACCGGCCTGATCCTCGCCGGCGGGCGCGGCGCCCGCATGGGCGGCGTCGACAAGGGCCTGCAGAACCACCTCGGCATGCCGCTCGCGCTGCACGCGCTGCTGCGCCTCGCCCCGCAGGTCGGCGAGGTGATGATCAACGCCAATCGCAACCTGGGCGCCTACGAGTCGATGGGCGTGCCGGTGTGGCCCGACTCGCTGCCGGACTATGCCGGTCCGCTGGCCGGCTTCCTGACCGGGCTCGAGCGCTGCGAGACGCCCTATCTGGTCTCGGTGCCGTGCGACTCGCCGCGTTTCCCGCTCGACCTCGTCGCCCGCCTGGCCGCCGCCCTCGAATCGCAGGACGCCGAGATCGCGCTCGCCGCGACTCAAGACGGCGACAGGATCCAGGTCCATCCGGTGTTCTGCCTGATGAAGGCTTCGCTGATGGAAAGCCTCGTCCGGTTCACGCAGGGCGGTCAGCGCAAGATCGATCGCTGGACTGCATTGCACCGCTGCACCGAGGTGCTGTTCGACGATGCCGGCGCATTCGCGAACGCGAACACGGCGGCCGAGCTTCAGCAGTTGCAGCGCGATGGCTGAGCACCACCCGATCCGTCGACTGACCGCGGCGGACCTGCGGTCGTACAAGGCGCTGCGCGACACGATGCTCGAGGCGCATCCCGAAGCGTTCACCTCCGATGCGCTGACCGAACGCCATCGGCGCGCCGACGACTACCTCTCCCGCCTCGGCCTCGAACGGCCGGAAGGCGGCCACCTGATGCTCGGCGCGTTCCGCGACGGCCTGCTGCTCGGCGTCGTCGGCCTCGAGCGCGACGAGCGCACGAAGGTCCGCCACATCGGCCATGTCGTCAGCATGATGGTCCGCACCAGCGAGCGCGGACGCGGCATCGGCAAGGCCCTGCTCGACGCGCTGATCGACGAGGCCCGCGAGCCGGCCGGGCTCGAGATGCTGACGCTGACGGTGACCGACGGCAATTCGAGCGCGCTGCGGCTGTACGAGCGCACCGGCTTCGCGCGCTTCGGGACGCTGCACAAGGCGATCAAGGTCGGCGGCCGGTACCACGACAAGGTCCACATGGTGATCTACCTGTGAGCACGCCCGAACGAAGTGGCCCTTCGTCGACCCCGACGCTGCAGCAGATCGCGTCCTGCGTGGCCGGCTACGACCCGAACGCATTGCCGGTCGAGCAGGCACGCGAATTCATCGCCCGCCTCGTCACGCCGGTCCGCGGCATCGAGGTCGTCGCGATCCGCTCGGCGCTCGGGCGGGTGCTGGCCCGAGACGTCGTCTCGGCGATCAACGTGCCGGCTGCCGACAACTCGGCAATGGACGGCTACGCGCTGCGCGGCGCGGACCTCGCGTCCGACGGCGATTCGGTATTCGAGCGCCTCGGCGCCGGATTCGCCGGCCAACCGTTCGCCGGTGCGCCCGCTGCGCGCCAGTGCGTGCGCATCATGACCGGCGCCGTGATGCCGGCCGGGCTCGACACCGTCGTGCCGCAGGAGTTCGTGCGCGTCGACGGCGACCGCGTCACGGTGCCTGCCGGCATCGTGCGCACCGGCGACAACCGGCGCTGCGCCGGCGAGGACCTGGCGATCGGCGACGTCGCGCTTCACGCCGGCCGGCTGCTGCGACCGGCCGACATCGGCCTGCTCGCGTCGCTCGGCCATGCCGAAGTGACGGTGCGCCGGCGCCTGCGGGTCGCGTTCTTCTCGACCGGCGACGAGTTGCGCTCGCTCGGCGAGCCGCTCGAGCCGGGCTGCGTCTACGACAGCAACCGCTACACGCTGTGGGCGATGCTGCAGCGGCTCGGCGTCGACCTGCTCGACATGGGCGTCGTGCGCGACGATCCGGTCGCGCTCGATCACGCGTTCCGGCTCGCCGCCGCCAGCGCCGATGCGGTGATCACGTCGGGCGGCGTCAGCGTCGGCGAGGCCGATCACACCAAGCAGGTGATGGCCAGGGTCGGCGACGTGCTGTTCTGGCGCATCGCGATGCGGCCGGGCCGGCCGATGGCGATCGGCCGGATCGGCGGCGGCGCAACGCCGCTCGGCGCGGCCGAGTCTGCCGACGCGGGTCCATCGCATGCCGCGATCCTGTTCGGCCTGCCCGGCAACCCGGTCGCGGTGATGGTGACGTTCTATGCGTTCGTGCGCGGCGCCTTGCTCGCGATGAGCGGTGCGGTCGCCGAGGACCTGCCGATGCTGCGCGCTGCGAGCACCGCGCCGATCCGCAAGAAGCCGGGCCGCACCGAGTACCAGCGCGGCATCGTCGGCCGACGCGCCGATGGTGCGCTGCAGGTCGCGCTGACGGGTGCCCAAGGCTCCGGCATCCTGCGCAGCATGAGCGAGGCCAACGGCCTCGTCGTGCTGCACCATGCGCAGGGCAACGTCGCCGCCGGCGAAGCGGTCGACGTGCTGCCGTTCGACGGTCTGGTCTAGCGGGTCGCGGCCGCGCCGATCCCGCGCTTTGCGAGCCGCTGCCAGGTTTCGACGACCGAGTCGGGGTTCAGCGAGATCGACACGATGCCCTCGTCGGCAAGCCAGTCGGCGAAATCGGGATGGTCGCTCGGCCCCTGCCCGCAGATGCCGATGTACTTGCCGGTCGCACGGCAGGCCGCGATCGCGCGCGCGATCATCGCCTTGACGGCAGGGTCGCGCTCGTCGAAATCCCGGGCCAGCAGCTCGAGCCCGGAATCGCGGTCCAGGCCCAAGGTCAGCTGGGTCAGGTCGTTCGAGCCGATCGACATGCCGTCGAAATGCTCGAGGAACTGCTCGGCGAGGATCGCGTTGCTCGGCACCTCGCACATCATGATCACGCGCAGCCCGTCGGTGCCGCCGGCCGCGGAACGCTTCAGGCCGCGCGCCGCCATCATCTCGACGACCGACGCGGCCTGGCCGAGCGTGCGCACGAACGGCACCATGATCTCGACATTGGTCAGCCCCATCTCGGCACGGACCCGCCGCAGCGCTTCGCACTCCATCGCGAACGCCTCGCCGAACGCCTCGCTGACGTAGCGCGACGCGCCGCGGAAGCCGAGCATCGGGTTCTCTTCCTCGGGCTCGTAGCGCGAGCCGCCGATCAGCTTGCGGTACTCGTTGCTCTTGAAGTCGCTGAGCCGCACGATCACCGGCTTCGGCCAGAACGCGGCGGCAATCGTCGCGATGCCTTCGGCCAGCTTGTCGACGTAGAACGCACGGGGCGACGCATGGCCGCGGGCGACCGATTCGACCGCCTTCTTCAGGTCGCTGTCGATGTTCGGGTAGTCGAGGATCGCCTTCGGATGGACGCCGATGTTGTTGTTGATGATGAATTCCAGCCGCGCGAGGCCGACGCCGCTGTTCGGCATCTGGCAGAAGTCGAATGCGAGCTGCGGGTTGCCGACGTTCATCATGATCTTGATCGGGCAGTACGGCAGCTCGCCGCGCTGCACATCGGTGACCTCGGTCTCGAGCAGGCCGTCGTAGACGTAGCCGGTGTCGCCTTCCGAGCAGGCGACCGTGACGAGCGCGCCTTCCTTCAGCACCTCGGTCGCGTTGCCGGAGCCGACGACCGCCGGGATGCCGAGCTCGCGCGCGATGATCGCGGCGTGGCAGGTGCGCCCGCCCCGGTTCGTCACGATCGCCGCCGCGCGCTTCATCACCGGCTCCCAGTTCGGATCGGTCATGTCGGTGACGAGCACGTCGCCCGGCTGCACGCGGTCCATGTCGGCGACGCTGTGGACGACGCGGACCGGCCCGGTGCCGATCTTCTGGCCGATCGCGCGGCCTTCGACGAGCACGGTGCCGGTGCCCTTCAGCTTGAAGCGCTGCTCGCCGGCACCCTGGGTCCGGCTCTTCACCGTTTCGGGTCGCGCCTGCAGGATGTAGAGCTTGCCGTCGACGCCGTCCTTGCCCCACTCGATGTCCATCGCGCGCCCGTAGTGCTGCTCGATCGTCAGCGCATAGCCGGCGAGCTCGGTGACCTCGGCGTCGGTGAGCGAATAGCGGTTGCGCTGCTCGGGCGCGGTGTCGACCGTGCGAACCAGCTGGCCGCCGTTCCGCGGCTCGGACTTCGTCGCGTACTCCATGCGGATCAGCTTCGAGCCGAGGTTGCGGCGGATGATGCCGAGCTTGCCCGACTTCACCGCGGCCTTGTGGACGTAGAACTCGTCCGGGTTCACGGCGCCCTGCACCACCGTCTCGCCGAGCCCGTAGCTCGAGGTGATGAAGACGACGCCGGAAAAGCCGCTCTCGGTGTCCATCGTGAACATCACGCCGGCCGAGCCCAGGTCGGAGCGGACCATGCGCTGCACGCCGGCCGACAGCGCGACGTCGCCATGCGCATAGCCCTTGTGGACGCGGTAGCTGATCGCGCGGTCGTTGTAGAGGCTCGCGAAGACCTCGCGCATGCGGGCGAGCACCGCGTCGATGCCGACGACATTCAGGAAGGTCTCCTGCTGTCCGGCGAACGAGGCATCGGGCAGGTCCTCGGCGGTCGCCGACGAGCGCACCGCGAACGAGGCATCGGGCTGGCCCGTCACCAGCTTGTCGAATGCCGAACGGATCGCCGCTTCGAGCGCGGGCGGAAACGGCGTCGCCTCGATCCAGCTGCGGATCTCCTTGCCGGCATCGGCGAGGGCCCGCACGTCATCGGCGTCGAGGCCCGACAGGCGCTTCGCGATCCGTGCGGCGAGCCCCTCGTGATCCAGGAAGGTGCGGAACGCGTGCGCCGTCGTTGCGAACCCGCCCGGCACGCGGACACCGGAGCCGGCCAGCTGACTGATCATTTCGCCGAGGGAGGCGTTCTTGCCGCCGACCGCCTCGACGTCGGTCATCCTCAGGTCTTCAAGCGGTACGACCAGGGCGGTCGCCAATGCAGTGGGTGACATGGGAAAGCTCCGTGATGACAAAAAATCGGTGCTTCCCGACCCCTGCTCGGCAGGCCCGCGGCACGGGCGGCGAGGGGCGCGCTGCGGCTGTTTCGACCCGCCCGTGCCAGCCGCTCGCGGGCTGCGCATCTCGAAGGGCGGGGAGCGGCGTACACAGGCAAAGGGGTGGAAGATCGACTTCATTCTACCGGCTGAACGCCGGCGGCCCTCCGGTGATGCCTATCATCCGATGGCCGCCGACACCGGAATCTCGCCATGACCCATCGCACCGTGTTCTTCGTTTCGGACGGCACCGGCATCACCGCCGAGACGTTCGGCAACTCGATCCTGTCGCAGTTTCCCGGCAAGCCGCGTCATGTGCGCCGGCCCTTCATCGACACCGCCGACAAGGCGCATCAGGTCGTGCGCGAGATCGATCACACCGCAGCGGTCGAGGGCAAGCGGCCGATCGTCTTCGCGACCCTGGTCGACCCGGAGATCCTGCAGATCGTCAAGGGACATTCGAAGGGCCTGGTGCTCGACATGTTCAACACCTTCATCGAGCCGCTCGAAGCCGAGTTCGGCATCACCTCGAACCACCGGATCGGGCGCTTCTCCGATGTCGCGAAGAGCCAGGAGTACAACGACCGGATCGAGGCGATCAATTTCTCGCTGGCCCATGACGACGGGCAGTCGGCGAAGAACCTGTCGCAGGCCGACGTGATCCTGGTCGGCGTCAGCCGCAGCGGCAAGACCCCGACCTCGCTGTACCTGGCGATGCAGCACGGCATCAAGGCCGCGAACTACCCGCTGATCCCCGAGGACTTCGAACGCGACAAGCTGCCGGCGACGCTGGCGCCGTACAAGGCCAAGTGCTTCGGCCTGACGATCGACCCGCAGCGCCTCAACCAGATCCGCAACGAGCGCCGGCCGAACAGCAAATATGCGTCGATCGAGAACTGCCGCTACGAAGTTGCCGAAGCCGAGCAGCTGATGCGCCGGGAGGGCATCGCCTGGCTCTCGTCGACCCACAAGTCGATCGAGGAGATCGCCACGACGATCCTTCGGGACCTGCAGCCGGATCGCCTGATGTACTGATTTCGACCCTTGTGCTGCCTCTGGTTCTAGCGCGGCGTATTGTTCCGCCAGGAGGCCACCATGCGATTCGACCGAAGGATTCCGATCTGGGTGCTTTGCAGCGCGCTGGCGGGCGTTGCCGCCGGCTCGGCGCAGGCCGCGGGCACCGTCGAGGTGTCGTTCATCGAGCCGGCGCACTACACCGACGCCGGCAAGAATCCGAGCGACGCGCGGAGCAACCAGGTCACGTTGGAGCAGTTCATCCGCCACCTCGGCGCACGCTATCTCGCCGACGGCCAGGTCCTGAAGATCGACGTCCTCGATGTCGACCTCGCCGGGACCATCCGACCGGCGCGGCGGAGCGGTCTCGACATCCGGATCGTCCGCGGCTCGGCCGACATGCCCCACATTCGCCTGCGCTATGCGCTGACCGACGGCGGTACGGTCGTCAAGACCGCCGAAGAGACGCTGACCGATCTCAACTACACCCGCCACGCCAGCGACTACGCGGACAGCGATCCGCTGCGCCACGAGAAGCGGATGCTGGCCGACTGGTTCAAGGCGACCTTCGTCGCCCGCAAGGCGGCCGCGCGCTGACGGTCTGCCGGCACCCGGCAGACCGCAGCCCGGCAGTTCCACGCTCAGCGGACGACAGACGCGCGCGCCGACGCGGTGCTCGACGCGACCTGGCATTGCTTGCCGACGCCGTACAGCGGATCGCTTCCGAAGTATTCGTTGGTGCACTGACCGCCCCCGGTCACGCTGCGCGTGATCCAGCTCGAGCCGCTGCCATAGCGGACCGACTGGGTACCGTTGACGCTGAACGACTGGCCTTCGACCGCGATGAACGACCACACCGCGGAACTGCCGGTCGAGACGTCGCAGTGCTTGACGACACCGAACAGCGGATCGCCGCCGAAGAACGCATTCGAGCAGGTGCCGCCATTCGTCACGCTCAAGGTGATCCACGCCGTGCCGCTGCCGTAACGAACCGTCTGTGTGCCGTTGACGCTGAAGGACTGGTCCTCGCTCGCGATCTGCGACCAGCCGGACACCGGCGCGCCGCTGCCCGACACCTCGCACTGCTTGACGACGCCGAACAGGGGATCGGTGCCGAACCACGCGTTCGTGCACTGGGCGCCGCCGCTGACGGTCTTCGTGATCCAGTAGGCGCCGCTGCCGTAACGCACGGTCTGCGTACCGCTGACCGCGAAGCTCTGCCCTTCGTCGGCAATCTTGGTCCAGCCCGGAACCGTCGGCGACGAGGCGAGCCCTGTCACGCTGGCCGCCGCGTCGACGATGCCGGCGCCGCACAAGCCGGTATTGCAATCCGCACCGGTGCCGGTCGGAAAGGCGCGTGCGGTCTGCCGCAGGCGCTCGGCGATCTGAGCCGGATTCAAGCTTGGATTCACCGACAGCATCAGCGACACGACGCCGCTGACATGCGGCGTCGCCATGCTGGTGCCCTGGAACCACGCGTACGCGTCGCCGCCCGGCGTCGTCGAGCCGCTGTTGTACGTCGACAGCACGCCGCCCCCGCCGCCGCCGCCGGGTGCCGACAGCGTGACCCGCGACCCGTAGTTGCTGTAGCCGGCGCGGCCGCCGCTGCGCGTCGTCGCGCCGACCGCGATCACGCCGTTGCAGTTCGCCGGCTCGGTGTTCGACGCGTCCGCGTTGCTGTTGCCCGCGGCGACGACGACGACCATGCCGCGCGCCGTCACGTCGTTGACGGCGCTCTGGAACGCAGCCGAACAGGCGCCGTCGCCACCGAGGCTGAGATTCGCGACCCGCGCCGGCATCGGATTGGCCGGCACGCCGGGAACGCCGATGCCGGCTGCCCAGCGCAAGCCGTCGATGATGTCCGACGTGTAGCCCCCGCAGCGGCCCATCGCACGCACCGACAGCAGCCGCGCGTTCCAGTCGATGCCGCTGACGCCGATGCCGTTGTTGCCCGCCGCGCCGATCGTGCCGGCCACATGGGTGCCGTGCCACGAGCTGGCCTCGCCGTTGCAGCCGTAGTCGCCCGGGTCGTTCGCGTTGCCGTCACGGCCGTCGCCATCGTTCGAGACGGCGGTATCGCCGATGAAATCGAAGCCGCCGACCACGCGGCCGGCGAGATCGGCGTGCGGCGCGATCCCGGTATCGATGACGGCGACCGCGATGCCGGTCGAGCCGGTCGTGACGTCCCACGCAGCCGGCAGGTTGATGCCGCCGAGCGGCTCGAAGTAATGCCACTGCTGTGCATACAGCCCGTCGTTCGGAATCGCCATCGGTCGAAACAGGCGGTCCGGCTCGATCGACAGCACGTCCGGATCGGCCCGCATCGCGCGCGCGAGATCCTGCGCCTCGGTGCGCACCATGCGGCGGCCCGTCTTCGCGACGTGGGCGCCGCCCGACATCGCCCGCACGAGTTCGAGGCGCTCGCCGAAGCGGCCGCCGATCGACGCGAGGCGCGGCCTCGGATCGGCACCCGGTTCGCGCAGCCGGACGATGAAGCGGTCGGACCGTGCGCTCTCGTCGGCCGCCTGCTCGGGCGCCGGTCGAAGCACATCGGCACCCGCCTGTGAAGCGATCGGAACAGCGCCGAGCAGCGCCGCCGCGAAACAGATCACGAATGAAGAATGGTGCACGGGTGGGAGTCCGATGAAGGGTGTGCGGGATGAACGGCGGGGAGCGCAATCACCGGCCTGGGCCGCGCGCCGGATCGGTTGCAGGTGAAGCTGCGGAGGCCCGCCCCGCGCGAGCGGAATTCTGGCGTAGCCGTTCGCGCGCGTCCGCAAGAATCGGTAACGGTTCTCCGCGACAGGCTGTCGGTCGACGTGGCCCTTCGCCCGTTCGCGCGCTAGTCGCGCAGGCGCTGGCGCGTCGACTCGTACATGCAGATCGCCGCCGCGATCGCGACGTTCAGCGACTCCTCGCCGCCCGGCTGCGCGATGCGCAAGGTGGCGTCGCAGCAGTCCAGCAGATCCGGCTCGACGCCCTGCCCTTCGTTGCCGAACGCCCAAGCGCAAGGCCACGGCAGCGCGGCCTCGTGAAGCGTGTCCCTTGCATGCGAACTGGTGGCGAGGAGCGGCATCCGCAGCGTGCGCAGGTCAGCCGGACCGGCGCGTTCGACCAGGTCGAGCGCGAAGTGCGCACCCATCGCAGCGCGCACGACTTTGGGCGCCCACAGCGCCGCGGTGCCCTCGAGCGCGATGACCTGCGCGAAGCCGAACGCGGCGGCGCTGCGCAGGATCGTGCCGACGTTGCCGGCATCCTGCACCCGGTCGAGCACCAGGCTCGGTGCATCCGTGCGGAGGCTGCCGATGCCGGCCCATCCGGTGACGAACGCGATCGGCGCGGACGACTCGAGCGGACTGACGCTCGCCATCAGCGCATCGGGAAGGATCGCCACGCGGGTCGCCGCGCTCGCGAGCCTGCGCAGGCCGGCGACGTCCCAGGCCGCTTCGCCGATCAATGCCTGCTCGATCTCGCGCCCGGCTCGCAACGCGGCGCGGCATACCTGTTCGCCTTCGAGCCATACCTGGCCGAGCTTGCGGTAGGCGTCGGGCTGCCGGTTCAGCCGCCGCAGGCGCGCCAGCAGCGGGTTGTCGCGCGACGTGATCGCGGTGGCCTTCGGTGCCGTCACAGCACCTCGCGCACCGGCGCGAAGCTGCGGCGGTGATGCCGACATGCACCATGGCGTCGCAACGCATCGAGATGTTCCGGCGTCGAATAGCCCTTGTGGGCGGCGAAACCGTACTCCGGATGCTCCTCGTGCAGGTCCTGGCACAGGCGGTCGCGATGCACCTTGGCGACGATCGACGCGGCCGAGATCGCGCGCACGCGGGCATCTCCGCCGACGATCGACCGGCAGGCCATCGACACCTGCGGCAACTGATTGCCGTCGACGACGACCACCTGCGGCGTCAGGTGCAGCCCGTCGACGGCGCGGCGCATCGCCAGCAACGCGGCCTGCAGGATGTTGATGCGGTCGATCTCGTCGACCGTCGCCTCGCCGATGCTGACGCAGAGCGCCTTCGCCCGGATCTCGATCGACAGGCGCTCGCGCACCGCCGGCGCGAGCAGCTTCGAGTCGTTCAAGCCGCGGATCTTCCGGCGCTCGTCGAGGATCACTGCGGCAGCGACCACCGGCCCGGCGAGCGGGCCGCGGCCGACTTCGTCGACACCGGCCATCAGGCCGCTGACATCGACGATCAGGCTGAGCTGGCTAGCGCGCAAGAACTTTTTCGATTGCATCGGTCGCCACTTTCGGAGTGTCGCAGCGCAGTTGTTCGTGCAGGGCGCGAAAGCGCATCCGCAGTGCCTCAACCGCGGCCGGGTCGTCGAGCCAGGCGCACGCCGCCGCCGCGATGCGCTCCGCCGTCGCGTCGCCCTGCAGCAGCTCGGGCACCGCGAATTCGCGCAGCAGGATGTTCGGCAGCGCGACCCATGGCTGGTAGTTCATGCGCTTGCTGATCTGCCAGGTCAGCATGTGCATCGCGTAGACCACGACCATCGGCCGCTTGAACAGCGCCGCTTCGAGCGTCGCCGTCCCGCTCGCGATCAGGGTCACGTCGCAGGCAGCCAGCGCGTCGTGCGACTGACCGTCGATCAGCAGGATGTCGGCAGTCGGCGCATGGCGGGCCCGGATCGGCTCGACGCGCGGACGCAGACCCGGCACCACCGGGACGACGAAACGCAGCCCCGGCCGCTGCTGGTGCAGCAGCGCCGCCGCCTCGAACAGGCGCGGCGCGATGTAATCGATCTCGGCGCGCCGGCTGCCGGGAAGGATCGCCACCACGGTCGCATCGGCCGGCAGCCCGAGGCGCACGCGGCTGTCGACGCCGGATACCTCGAGCGGGATTTCGCGCGCGAGCGGATGCCCCACATAGGCGGCGGCGATGCCCTCCCTCGCATAGATCTCCGGCTCGAACGGGAAGATGCACAGCACCAGATCGGTGGCGCGGCGGATCATCTCGATCCGCTTGCCACGCCAGGCCCAGATCGAAGGGCTCACGAAGTGGATCGTCCGCGTGCCGGCCGCCTTCAGGCGTTCCTCGAGACCGAGGTTGAAGTCGGGCGCGTCGACACCGATGAATGCATCCGGCGGCGCGCGCAGCAAGCGATCGGCCAGCGCATTGCGGATCGCCGCGATCTCGCGGTAGTGCTTCAGCACCTCGACGTAGCCGCGGACCGCCAGCTTGTCGTGCGGCCACCAGGCGTCGAAGCCCTCGGCCGCCATCTTCGGGCCGCCGATGCCGTCAGCGCGCAGCCGGGGCCAGCGCGCGCGCAGCCCCTGCAGCAGCAGCCCCGCCAGCAAGTCGCCCGATGCCTCTCCCGCCACCATCGCAAACCGAGGCGCCTCCGTCGTCATCGGGGTTGTCAGCGCGCGATGCCGCGAGTCGAACGGGCCAGGAAGTCGGTCATCGTCGCGACGTCGGCCGCCGCCTCGGGGGCGCTGTCGGCAAGCGCGGAAATCGCCGCGCGCGCCGCCTCGAACGTCAGCCCGGAGCGATACAGCAGGCGGTGCATCTGCTTGACCGCCGCGAGGCGCGAGGCGCCGAAGCCGCGTCGGCGCAGCCCTTCGATGTTGAAGCCGCGCACCGCGAGCGGATTGCCGTCGACCGTCATGAACGGCGGCACGTCCTGCGTGACCGCGCTGGCAAAGCCGGCCATCGCGTGGGCGCCGATCTTCACGAACTGGTGAATGCCGGTGAGCCCGCCGATGAAGGCCCAGTCATCGAGGTGCACATGGCCAGCGAGGGTCACGTTGTTCGCGAGGATGGTCTGGTCGCCGACCCGGCAATCGTGCGCGATGTGCACGTACGCCATGATCCAGTTGTCGCTGCCGACACGCGTCACGCCGGCGTCCTGCGCGGTGCCGAGATTGAACGTGCAGAACTCGCGGATCGTGTTGCGGTCGCCGATCTCGAGCGCGGTGTCTTCACCGGCGTATTTCTTGTCCTGCGGGACGGCGCCGAGCGAACAGAACTGGAAGATCCGGTTGTCGCGGCCGATCGTCGTGCGGCCCTCGATGACGCAGTGCGCACCGACCGTGGTGCCCTCGCCGAGCCGGACCTTCGCCCCGATGACCGCATAGGGGCCGATCGTCACCGAATCGGCCAGCTGCGCGCCGGGCTCGACCAGCGCCGTCGCGTGAACCTTCGCCATCGCGCGTCGTCCGGCCGTCAGGCAACCGTCCGCATCGTGCACATCAGCTCGGCCTCGGCGACGACGCTGTCGCCGACCCGGGCATCCGACGTGAACTTGACGATGCCCGACTTGATGCGATCGAGCGTGATGTGCAGCATCAGCTGGTCACCCGGCTCGACCGGGCGCTTGAAGCGCGCGCGGTCGATCCCCGCGAAATAGAAGACCGTCTTGTCGTCGGGACGCACGTCGATCTTGTCGAACGCCAGGATCGCGGCGGCCTGCGCCAGCGCCTCGAGGATCATTACGCCCGGCATGACCGGGCGATGCGGAAAGTGGCCGATGAAGAACGGCTCGTTCATCGTCACGTTCTTCAATGCGCGCAGCGACTTGCCCCGCTCGATCTCGATCACCCGATCGACGAGCAGGAAAGGATAACGATGCGGCAGGCGCTTCAGGATCTCGTGGATGTCGAAGGTCATGGCGTGGATGGTCCCCTCGCGTTCTTCTCGAGCGCCCGCAACCGCTCGCGCAGTGTATGCAGCTGACGCAGGGTCGCCGCATTCTTTTCCCACGTCTTGTTCTCGTCAAAGGGGTAGACCCCTGTGTAGTGGCCCGGCTTCGAGATCGAGTGCATCACGAAGGTGCCGCCGGAGATATGGACATGATCGCCGAGGACGATGTGGCCGAGGATCATCGCGGCGCCGCCGATCGTGCAATGGGCGCCGATCACGGCGCTGCCGGCGATGCCGACGCAGCCGGCCATCGCGGTGTGCTCGCCGATCCGCACGTTGTGGCCGATCTGGATCAGGTTGTCGAGCTTGACGCCGTCGGCAATCACCGTGTCGTCGAGCGCCCCGCGGTCGATGCAGGTGTTGGCGCCGATCTCGACGTCGTCGCCGATCCGGACCGCGCCGAGCTGTTCGATGCGCTCCCAGCGCCCGTCGGCGGCGGCGAAGCCGAAGCCGTCGGCGCCGATCACGACGCCGCTGTGGATGATGCAGCGCGCGCCGATCGTGCAGCGCTCGGCGATCGTGACGCGCGGAGCGAGCCGGCTTCCCGGTCCGATCCGGGTGCCGGCGCCGACCACGGCGTGCGCGCCGATCTCGGCGCCGTCGCCGATCGAGGCACCGGCCTCGATGACGGCCAGCGCACCGATCGACGCGCCCGGAGCGACCTCCGCATCCGGCGCGATCACCGCGCTCGGGTGGATGGCCGCGACCGCGGGCGGCCGTCCGCGCGCGACCCACCAGCGAGTCAGACGCGCGTAGTAGAGGTACGGGTCCGGCGTGACCAGGGTGGTGCCGCGCGCCACGGCGGCGTCGCGATCGGCCGGCCCGACGATCACGCAGCCGGCCTTCGACTGCGGGAGCTGCGCGCGCAGCTTGGGGTTGGCGAGGAACGCGATGGTCGAGGGGGTCGCGCTGTCGAGCGCGCCGATGCGGTCGATCCGGCGGCTCGCATCGCCGATCACTTCGCCGCCCAGTTGCTCGGCGATTTCGCGCAGAGCAACCACCGTCACGGTGCTACTTGCCGCCCTGGGCGTTCAGTGCCTTGATCACCTTCTCGGTGATGTCGACACGCGAGCCGGCGAATACCGCCTCCTGCAGCACGAGGTCGTACTTCTCCGACTCGAAGATCTGCTTGATGACCTTGTTGGCGCGCTCGACGACCGCGGCGAGCTCCTCGTTCTTGCGCTGGCTCAGGTCCTCCTGGAACTCGCGGCGCTTGCGCTGGAACTCGCGGTCCTGCTCGATCAGGTCGCGCTGGCGCCGGTTGCGCTCGCTCTCGGCGAGCGTCGGCCCGTCCTTGTCGAGCTTGTCGCCGGCCGCCTTCAGCTTGTTGCCGATCTCGGTCAGGTCCTTCTCGCGCTTCGAGAACTCGGCCTCGAGCTTGGCCTGGGCCGCCTTCGCCGGCACCGCCTCGCGCAGCACCCGATCGCTGTTGACGTAGCCGATCTTCAGTTCCTGAGCCTGCGCGCCACCGGCGCCCAGCGCCAGCAGGAGCGTCGCGGCCATCACTGGCACTCGAATGATTTTCATTAGAACGCGGTCCCGATCTGGAATTGAAGCCGCTGAATTCTATCTTCAGGCTTCTTGCGGATCGGCGTGCCGTAGCTGAGCTTCAGAGGGCCGACCGGCGACACCCAGCTCAGGCCGACGCCGGCCGACGCGCGCAGGCTGTTGAGTTGCAGCTTCTCGTTTTCGCCCCAGACGTTGCCGGCGTCGACATAGGCGAACAGGCGCAGCGTGCGGTCGTTGCCGGTGCCCGGCACCGGGATGTACAGCTCGTTGTTGATGTTGAGGCGCCGGTTGCCGCCGATGTAGGCGCCGGTCACGTCGACCGGGCCGAGCGAGCCCTGATCGAAGCCGCGCACGGTGCCGAGGCCGCCGCCGTAGAAATTCTTGAAGATCGGATAGCCGCGGCCCGACAGCCCCCGTCCATAGCCGATCTCGCCGTTGATCGCGAACGTGAAGCGCCGGGTCAGCGGGATGTACTGCTGGACCTGGACGTTCGTGCGCAGATAGCGGCTGTCGCCGAGCGCGCCCCAGTCGACGTTGATGCGCTCGTAGCGGCCGGACGTCGGCACCAGCGCGCTGTCGCGGCGGTCGCGCGTCCAGCCGATCGTCAGCGGGATGCTGCTGCTGGTCTCGCCGAACTTCTCGCGGTACAGGAAGAAGTTGTTCGGCAAGGCCGTGGTGCCCCTGATCTCGGTGCGCTCGTAGCCGACCCCGAAGAACACCGTGTCGAATTCGCTGAACGGCACGCCGAAGCGGATGCCGACGCCCGGCGTGACGAGCTGGTACTCCTCGCCCTGGCTGTTCAGCGGCCGGGTGGTCCGGTAGTAGATGTCGAAGGCGCGCGAGATGCCGTCGATCGTGAAGTACGGGTCGACCGTGCTCAGGACGAGCGTGCGGCTCGACCGGCTGGTGTTCACTTCCAGGCCGAGGTAGTTTCCGGACCCGAACACGTTCTCCTGCTTGATCGACGCCGTCAGCGCGAGCTTGTCGGCCGACGAGAAGCCGGCGCCGAGCGCCAGGTTGCCGGTCGGCTTTTCCTTGATCGTGATCGTCAGGTCGACCTGGTCGAGCGTGCCGGGCACCTCGTTGCTGTCGATGTTGACGTCGCTGAAAAAGCCGAGCCGGTCGACCCGGTCGCGCGACAGCTTGATCTTGGCGCCGTCGTACCAGCTCGACTCGAATTGACGGAACTCGCGCCGGACGACCTCGTCGCGCGTGCGCGTGTTGCCGGCGACGTTGATGCGCCGCACATAGACCCGGCGCTGCGGATCCGCGACGAGGGTCAGCGTGACCTGCGCATTCGCGCGATCGATCTCGGGACGCGCATCGACCTTCGCGAACGCGTAGCCGAAGGTGCCGAACTTCTCGACGAACGCCTTGGTCGTGTCGGCGACAGCCTCCGCCCGATACGGCTCGCCCGGCTTGATCGTGACGAGCGACTTGAACTCGTCGTCCTTGCCGAGGTACTCGCCTTCCAGCTGCACGCCGACGACGGTGTACGGCTGGCCTTCCTTCACGTTGATCGTGATCGTGATGTCCTGCTTGTCGGGCGAGATCGCAACCTGCGTCGATTCGACCGCGAACTCGAGATAGCCGCGGTTCAGGTAGTAGGCGCGCAGGGTCTCGAGGTCGGCGTTGAGCTTGGCGCGCGAATAGCGGTCGGCCTTCGAGTACCAGTTGAACCAGCCGCCGTCGTTCAGGTCGAAGAGACCCTTCAGCGTGCCTTCCGAGAACGCCCGGTTGCCGACGATGCGGATCTCGCGGATGCGCGCCGCGGCGCCTTCGTTGATCGTGAAGGTGACGTTGACGCGGTTGCGCTCGATCGGCGTCACGGTCGTGACGACCTCCGCGCCGTAGAGGCTGCGCGTGAGGTACTGGCGCTTCAACTCCTGCTCCGCGCGGTCGGCCAGCGCCTTGTCGAACGGCTGCCCTTCGCCGATGCCGAAGTCCTTCAGCGACTTGATCAGCGTGTCCTTGTCGAACTCCTTCAGGCCGGCGAAGTCGATGCTCGCGATGACCGCGCGCTCCTCGACGATCACGACGGCGACGCCCTCCTCGATGTCGATCCGCACGTCCTTGAACAGGCCGGTCGCGAACAGCGCGCGCAGCGCCGCCGCGCCCTTCTCGTCGGTGTAGGTCTCGCCGATGCGGAAGGGCAGCGAGGCGAAGACGGTTCCCGGATCGGTGCGCTGCAGGCCTTCGACGCGGATGTCCTTCAGGACGAACGGCTCGACGGCCCACGCGGAGCCGGCATGAAGGGCGGTGGCTAAGGCGATCGAGACGAGGGTCGGACGGAACAGGCGCGGGCGACGGGAGATTTGCATGCGGGTCGGTCAGTGCAGACCCAGCAGACGGGCCATGTCGTTGTAGAGGGCCAGGGACATCATCATGAGCATGATGGCCACCCCGCCACGCTGCAGCCTGTCGAGCCACAACTCGGAGACCGGCCGCCCTGTCAAGCCCTCGAAAAGATAATACATCAGGTGTCCGCCATCGAGGACCGGCAGCGGCAGCAGGTTCAGCACGCCGAGGCTCACGCTGACCACGGCGAGAAAGCCGAGGTAATAGGCAAGGCCGAGCTTGACCGACTGGCCGGCGTAATCGGCGATCGTCAGCGGCCCGCTGAGGTTCTTCAGCGACGCCTGGCCGATCACCATCTTGCCGAGCATCTTCAAGGTCAGCACCGACATGTCCCAGGTCTGCGTGACCGCCTTCTTCAAGCCGTCGAACACGCCGTAGCGGACCGAGATCATTTCCGGCGGTTGGCCGGGATAGACCTCGATGCGGCCGACCCTGAGCTCGTTCTCGACCACCACCGAGGGCGTGACGGTCAGTTCGAGCGGCTCGAGACCGCGCTGCACGCGCCAGCGCATCGGCTTCGCGACGCCGCTGCTGCCGCTCGCGCGGATCAGCTCGCGCACGCGCGAGGCATCGGCGATCGATTCGCCGTCGATCGTCAGCACGCGATCGCCGGCGCGCAGACCGGCCTTCGCCGCCGGACCGCCGGCGCGCACTTCGCCGAGCACCGGCTCGCTGAACGCACTGCCGATGCCGATGCGCTGCATCAGCTTCGCATCGACTTCGCTCGTCGCCAGCGTGTCGAGATCGAGCATGACCCGGCGCTGGCCGCGACCGTCGCGGTCGGTCACCATCAGGTTCAGGCGCTCGCCTTGCATGACCGCCTGCGTGACCTCCCAGCGCAGCTCGGTCAGCGAGCGCAGGTCCTGCCATTCGACCCCGTCGGTCGAGTAGGCGCGCACCCAGTCGCCGGCTCGCAACCCGGCACGCTCGGCAAGGCTCGAGGCCACCGGCGGCCCGAGGACCGCCTTCGGCTCATCGATGCCGATCCAGTGCGCGACCGCGTACAGCGCGATCGCCAGCAGCAAGTTCGCTGCAGGACCCGCCGCCACGATCGCCGCGCGCTGGCGCAGCGATTTGCGGTTGAAGGCCCGGTGCAGCTGGTCGGGCGGGACCGCGCCTTCGCGCTCGTCGAGCATGCGCACATAGCCGCCGAGCGGCAACGCGCAGACGACGAACTCGGTCGAATCGGGCGTGGCCTGGCGCCGCCACAGCACGCGTCCGAAGCCGACCGAGAAGCGCAGCACCTTGACCCCGCAGGCGATGGCGACGCGGTAGTGGCCGTATTCGTGGATGACGATGAGCACCCCGAGCGTCAGGGCGAAGGCGAGGACGGTCGTGATCATGTGGAGAGGCCTTTCACAAGCTGCGCGGCGGTGGCCCGCGACCGCGCGTCGAGCTCGAGCAGCCCTTCGATCGAGCTGGTCGTCGCACGGTCGGCACTGACGGCGTCGACCGTGCCGGCGTTGACCGTGTGAATCTGGTCGAAGCGGATGGTTCCCGCGAGGAACGCCGCGACGGCTTCCTCGTTGGCGGCGTTCAGCACCGCGGTGGCGCCGACCGGTCCGCGCAGCGCGTCGATCGCGAGCCGCAACGCCGGGAAGCGTGCATGGTCCGCGGGTGCGAACGTCAGCGAACCGAGGGTCTCGAAATCGAGCGGCCCGGCGCCCGACTCGATCCGTTCCGGATAGGACAGCCCGAATGCGATCGGCACCCGCATGTCGGCCGTCCCGAGCTGCGCGAGCACCGAGTTGTCGCGGCAGACGATCATCGAGTGGATCACGCTCTGCGGGTGGATGACGACGCGGATGCGTTCGGGCGCGAGATCGAACAGCCAGCGCGCTTCGATGACCTCGAGCGCCTTGTTCATCATCGTCGCCGAGTCGACCGAGATCTTGCGGCCCATGACCCAGTTCGGGTGCGCGCACGCCTCGTCGGGCGTGACGTGCGCGAGCGTCGCCGGGTCGCGGTTCAGGAACGGACCGCCGGATGCCGTCAGCACGATGTGGTCGATGCGGTCCGGCCAGACCGCGCGGTCCTCCGGCAGGCACTGGAAGATCGCCGAGTGCTCGCTGTCGATCGGCAGCAGCTCGGCACCGCCCGCATGGACGGCGTCGACGAACAACGCGCCGCCCACCACCAGGGCCTCCTTGTTGGCGAGCAGCAGCCGCTTGCCGGTGCGCGCCGCCGCCAGGCACGGCGCCAGGCCGGCGGCTCCGACGATCGCCGCCATCACCGTGTCGACATCGGGATGCGCCGCGAGGTCGCAGAGCGCCTGCGGGCCTTCGATCACTTCGGTCGCGATGCCCTCGGCCCGCAGGCGCTCGCGCAGGGCCTGCGCAGGCGCGCCGGCCGGCACTGCGGCATAGCGCGGGCGCCAGCGCGCGCACTGCGCCAGCAGCGCGTCGATGCGGGTCTGGGCCGTCAGCGCGAAGACCTCGTAGCGCTGCGGATGGCGCCCGATGACGTCGAGCGTGTTGACGCCGACCGACCCGGTCGCGCCGAGGATGCAGACGCGCTGGCGCCGCCCGTGGGTGGGCAGGACGTCGACGCCATGGCGCAGGTGCGACTTCGCCGCCTGCATCGAATTCAACTGAAGCGGGACGGCGGCGCGGCGCATCTAGATCGACGACAGCGCCAGTGCGATCGGGAACACCGGCAGCAGTGCATCGATGCGGTCGAGGACGCCGCCGTGGCCGGGCAGAAGCGAGCTGCTGTCCTTGGCGCCGGCGCTGCGCTTGACCAGCGATTCGAACAGGTCGCCGACCACGCTCATCGCGGCCAGGAAGACGACCACGAGCGCCATCAACGCGATGCCGCTGTGGGCCTGCAGCGTCCCGTAGAGGCTCGCCGAATCGACTGCCGGACGGCGCTCGACGAGCAGCCAGACCACCGCGAGGAGCAACGCGCCGGCCATGCCGCTCCAGACGCCTTCCCAGCTCTTGCCCGGGCTGATCGACGGCGCCAGCTTGCGCCGCCCGAACGCGCGACCGCCGAAGTAGGCCGCGATGTCGGCTGCCCACACCAGGCAGAACACCGAAAGGATGAAGTTGATGCCGATCGACTTGGCGTTGACGAGCGCCAGCCAAGCGGTCCAGAGCAGCGCCAGGCCGAGCCCGACGCGCAGGCCCTTCGGCAGCTGTGGCCAGGCGACGGTGCCGCGTCTGAGCAGCCAGGCGCCGCCGAGCACCCACACGGCGGTCGCGATCCACCAGGCGACCGGCGGCGCGGCGACGCCCCAGCCGGCCCAGAATGCGACGGCACAGGCGACGCCGAGCGCGATCGCAAGCATCGTCGCGGCGGCCGCGGCACCGTTGAGTCGGGACCACTCCCAACCGGCGGCGCTGAAGCCGAGCAAGGTCAGCAGCGCGAACGGCCAGGCCGGCTTGACGAACAGGGTCGGCAGCAGAAACGCCAGCAGCACCAGCGCAGTGATCACCCGTTGCTTCAGCATGCTCGCTCGCTAGCCGGCGCTCGATGCGTACTCGACCGCCGTCGGGACGGCACCGAAGCGGCGCTCGCGGCGCGCGTACTGGCCGAGCGCAGAGTCGAGTTCCTCGGTGCCGAACTCCGGCCAGAGGCAATCGGTGAAGACGAGCTCCGAGTAGGCGGCCTGCCACAGCAGGAAATTGCTGATCCGCACTTCGCCGCCGGTGCGGATGAACAGGTCCGGGTCGGGTGCGTAGCTCAGCGCCATGTAGCTGTTGAGCCGAGCCTCGTCGAGATCGTCGGCCGCGACACCCGCCGCGATCGCCTGCCGGCAGGCCTGGACGATGTCCCAGCGGCCGCCGTAGTTGAACGCGACCGAGAGCGTGATGCGCGTGTTGTGACGGGTGCTCGACTCCGCGTGCTCCCACGCCTCGCGCAGCTTGTCGGACACCTGGCTGCGGTCGCCGACGATGCGGATCCGGACGCCGTCGCCGGCCAGCTTGGTCAGGTACTTCGCGACCGCGACCAGCACCAGCCCCATCAGGCCCGAGACCTCCTCGGTCGGCCGCTTCCAGTTCTCCGACGAGAACGCGAACACGGTCAGGTACTCGATGCCGCGATCGGCGCAGGCGAGCACGGTCCGCACCAGCGCGTCGACGCCCTGCTTGTGTCCGAAGAAGCGCGGCATGAAGCGCTTCTTGGCCCAGCGGCCGTTGCCGTCCATGACGATCGCGACATGGCGGGGCACGCTCGACCGAGGCTCGACCGGATCGCTCAAGATGGTGAACGCAGGAGAGAGATCGACCCGCTCATACGGCCATGATCTCGGCTTCCTTGGCCGACGTCAGCCGGTCGATCTCGGCGATCATCCGATCGGTCGTGCGCTGCATCTCCTCGAGCGAGCGCCGTTCCTCGTCCTCGGAGATCTGCTTGTCCTTCATCAGCTTCTTCGCGTGATCGTTGGCGTCGCGGCGAAGGTTGCGCACCGCGACCTTCGAGTCCTCGCCGGCATGGCGCACGACCTTGACGAGGTCGCGCCGGCGTTCCTCGGTCAATGGCGGCATCGGCACGCGCAGCAGGTCGCCCTGCGCGGCGGGATTCAGGCCGAGATCCGACTCGCGGATCGCCTTCTCGATCTTCGCGCCCATCCCCTTTTCCCAGGGCTGCACGCTGATCGTGCGGGCATCGAGCAGGGTCACGTTCGCGACCTGGCTGATCGGCACCATCGAGCCGTAGTAGTCGACGTGGACCTGGTCGAGGATGCCCGGGTGGGCGCGCCCGGTGCGGATCTTCTGCAGTTCCGTCTTGAAGGCCTCGATCGACCGCGTCATCTTCTGCTCGGCGGTCTTCCGGATGTCGGCAGTGCTCATCGTTTCACCTCTGTCCTAGACATGGACGAGCGTTCCCTCGTCCTCCCCGACCACGACGCGCCTCAATGCGCCGGGCTTGAATATGCTGAACACGCGGATCGGCAGCTTCTGGTCGCGGCACAGCGCGAACGCCGTCGCATCCATGACCTGGAGATTGCGGGTGATCGCCTCGTCGAACGAGATCTGGCGATAACGCGTCGCCTTCGGATCCTTGGCAGGATCGGCGGTGTAGACGCCGTCGACCTTGGTCGCCTTCAGCACGATCTGCGCGCCGATCTCGGCACCGCGCAGCGCCGCGGCGGTGTCGGTCGTGAAGAACGGATTGCCGGTGCCCGCCGCGAACACGACGACCTTGCCTTCCTCGAGGTACTGAAGCGCCTTCGGCCTGACGTAGGGCTCGACGACCTGCTCGATGCCGATCGCCGACATCACGCGCGCCGTCATGCCTTCCTGGCGCATCGTGTCGGCCAGCGCGAGCGCGTTCATCACGGTCGCCAGCATGCCCATGTAGTCGGCGGTCGCACGGTCCATTCCGACCGCACCGCCGGCCACGCCACGAAAGATGTTGCCGCCGCCGATGACCGCGGCGACCTCGACGCCGAGCTGGGTGACTTCCTGGATTTCGCGCACCATCCGCACGATGGTCGCGCGGTTGATCCCGTACGCATCGTCGCCCATCAACGCTTCGCCGGAAAGCTTGAGCAGGATGCGCTTGTACGCCGCCATGCGGGGACTCCTCAGAAAGGCGCCTCGTATTGTTTCACGGGGCGCCCGAGTCTAATCGCCCCGCCCCTGCTTCATCGACTCGCATCGCCGCGCAAAAGGGCTCAGGCGCCCTTCGCGGCCGCCACCTGAGCAGCGACCTCGGCGGCGAAGTCGTCGACCTTCTTCTCGATGCCCTCGCCCACGACATAGAGCGTGAAGCTCCTGATCTTCGTTGCGCGCTCCTTCAGCATCTGCTCGACCGTCTGCTTGTCGTTCTTCACGAAGGCCTGGTTGAAGAGGCTCACTTCCTTCAGGTACTTCGCGACCGAGCCCTCGACGCGCTTCGCGACGATCTCCGGCGACTGCACCGGCTTACCGTCGGCCTTCGCCTTGTCGGCGTCTTCGGCGGCCTTCTGGGCGGCGATCCGTCGTTCGGTGTCGATCAGCGCCTGCGGAACATCGCCGAATGCGAGCGCGACCGGCTTCATCGCCGCGACGTGCATCGCCACGTCCTTGGCCGCCACCTCGTCGCCGTCGTACTCGACCAGCACGCCGATGCGCGTGCCGTGCAGATAGGTCGCCAGGCGACCGCCGCCGGAATAGCGCTTGAAGCGCCGGATCGACATGTTCTCGCCGATCTTGCCGATCAGGCCCTTGCGCACGTCCTCCACCGTCGGGCCGAAGCTGTCCTGCTGATACGGCAGCGCGGCCAGTGCAGCCACGTCCGCCGGATTGCTCTTCGCGACGAGATCGGCGCAGGCCTTCGCGAACGCCAGGAACGAATCGTTCTTGCTGACGAAATCGGTCTCGCAGTTGACCTCGACCAGCGCGCCCGTGGTGCCGTCGACCGATGCGGCGATGACGCCTTCGGCGGTGATCCGAGCCGCCGCCTTGCCGGCCTTGCTGCCGAGCTTGACGCGCAACAGCTCTTCGGCCCGGTCCATGTCGCCGTCGGCCTCGGCCAGCGCCTTCTTGCACTCCATCATCGGCGCGTCGGTCTTCGCACGCAGCGCGCCGACCATGCTTGCAGTGATTGCTGCCATCTCTGTACTCCGTTGTCTGTTGCTGCCCTGGCTGCTCGGCGAGCGAGCCACGCCTAGAAAAAAAGGGGCCGACAGCCCCTTTTCAGCGCTCGCCGACCGGCGATGCGCGACGCGGGCGCGTCACGCGGCTTCGTTGACCTCGACGAACTCGTCGCCCTCGGCCGCGATCGACTGGACCATCTCGCTGGTCGCGTTCGCCTTGCCTTCGAGCACCGCATCGGCGACGGCGCGCGCATAGAGCGCGACCGCCTTCGAGGAGTCGTCGTTGCCCGGGATCACGTAGTCGATGCCGATCGGGGAGTGATTCGAATCGACGACACCGATGATCGGGATGCCGAGCTTCTGTGCCTCGGCGACCGCGATCTTGTGGAAGCCCACATCGATCACGAACATCGCATCCGGCAGCGCATTCATGTCCTGGATGCCGCCGATGTCCTTCTCGAGCTTGACGAGCTCGCGCTGGAACAGCAGTGCTTCCTTCTTGATGCGGATCTCGGTGCCCGCCTCGACCTGCGCCTTCATGTCCTTCAGGCGCTTCAGCGAGCCCTTCACGGTCTTGAAGTTCGTCAGCATGCCGCCGAGCCAGCGCTGGTCGACATACGGCATTCCACAGCGCTTCGCCTCGGCGGCGATGACCTCGCGCGCCTGGCGCTTGGTGCCGATCATCAGCACCGTTCCGCGCCGGCTCGCGAGCTGGCGGATGAATTTCATCGCGTCGATGAAGAGCGGCTGCGTCTTCTCGAGGTTGATGATGTGGATCTTGTTCCGGTGGCCGTAGATATACGGGGCCATCTTCGGATTCCAGAAGCGGGTCTGGTGTCCGAAATGGACGCCGGCTTCCAGCATTTCGCGCATCGTGATCGTCATCGGTCTTCCAAAAGGTTGGTTCTAGAATCCGGCTCGAATCGCGACGCGCACTTTCCGAGGAAACGTCGCCGCAACACCTTGAGAGAGCCAGTTCGCGATTTGTTCTTCCGCACCGGCAGGACACTCGAACCTGCCCGGAGAAAAACCTATCGATTCTAGCACCCGGATGCATGCCGAGGACCTGACCGGCGCCCGCGCCGAGCTGCGGGCGGGACGCGTCAGCGCCACCGATCTGCTGGAGCGCTCGATCGAGGCCGCCGGCCGTCCGGCTTGCGAGCGTGCCTTCATCCGGACGACGTTCGACAGCGCGCGCGCCACTGCGCAAGCGGCCGACCTCGAGCGCGGACGCAGCGGCCGCAGCTCTCCATTGGCAGGGCTCGCGATCTCGATCAAGGACCTGTTCGATGTCGCCGGCGAGGTCACGGCAGCCGGCTCGACGGTGCTGGCGGCCGATCCGCCGGCCGCGGCCGACTGTCCGGCCGTGGCCCGTCTGCGCACCGCCGGCGCGGCGACGGTCGGCCGCACCAACATGAGCGAGTTCGCGTTTTCCGGCGTCGGCATCAACCCGCACCACGGAACGCCCGTGAACGCAGCCGCCGTCGCGCTCGGCCTCGGCATCCGGATTCCCGGTGGATCGACGTCGGGCGGCGCCACGTCGGTGGCTGCCGGCGCGGCCTGGTCCGCGCTCGGCTCCGACACCGGCGGATCGATCCGCATCCCGGCTGCGCTGCAAGGCCTGGTCGGTTTCAAGAACACCGCCCGGCTGACCCCGACCGAGGGATCCGTTCCGCTCTCGCCGACGCTCGACACCGTCTCGGCCATCACGCGGTCGGTGCGCGATGCGATCCTGCTGCACGAGCTGCTCGCGGAGCGCGCGGTGGTGCGGCGCGGTCGCCCGCTGCAGCAGACTCGCTTCGCGGTGCCGGGCACGCTGATGCTGGAGGCCCTCGAACCGGCCGTGGCAATCTCGTTCGACCGTGCACTGGACACCCTGAGCCGTGCCGGGGCGCAGATCACCGCGCTTCCCTTGCCGGAACTGGCGGAGGTCGCATCGATCAACGCGGCAGGCGGCTTCGCACCGGTCGAGAGCTGGGCCTGGCATCGCACCCGGCTGGCGACCCGGGAGGCGCAGTACGACCCCCGCGTCGCGCTGCGGATTCGTCGCGGCGCCGCAATGAGCGCCGCCGACTACCTCGATCTGGTACGCGCGCGCCGCGACTGGATCGGACGCATGGAGCGCGCGCTCGCCGGCTTCGATGCGGTGCTCAGCCCGACCGTGCCCTGCGTCGCGCCGGAGCTCGCGCCGCTGGTCGCCGACGATGCCGCATTCTTCGCGGCCAACGGCTTGCTGCTGCGCAATCCGTCCGTCGTCAACCTGCTCGACGGCTGCGCGCTGACGCTGCCGTGTCAGTCGCCCGGCGAGTTGCCGGTCGGCCTGATGGTGTGGAACCCCGCGATGCGCGACGATTCGGTGCTCGATGCCGGTCTCGCGATCGAGTCGGCCCTCACCGCGCAGCACCGCTGAGCATGCGGATCGCAGTCGTCGGCGCCGGCATCATCGGCGTCACCACCGCCTACGAGCTCAGCGTCGAAGGGCACCAGGTCACCGTGTTCGAGCGGCGTGCCGGCGTCGCCGCGGAGACCAGCTTCGCGAACGCGGGCTTGGTCGCTCCCGGTTACGTGACGCCCTGGGCCGCACCCGGCATGCCGGGCAAGGTGATGCGCCACCTGTTCAGCCGGCATGCGCCGGTCCGGCTGCACGCGAACCTCGACATCCGCTGGGGCCTGCAGTGGTGGCGCGCCTGTCGGACGGAGACCTACCAGGCGAATCGCCTGCGCATGCAGCGGCTCGCCTTCTTCAGCCGCGATCGCCTGCAGGACATCACCCGACACCTGCGCCTCGATTACGAGCGCCGTCCGGGCTACCTGGTCCTGCTGCGCGGCCGTGACGACCTTGCCATGGTCGAGCCGGGACTGGCGACGCTGAGCGCGCTCGGCACCCGCTTCGAGCGACTCGAACCCGCGCAGTGCCGCGCCATCGAGCCCGGCCTTTGCGCGGACACGCCGCTGCACGCCGGCATCCACCTGCCCGACGACGAGGTCGGCAACTGCCGCCAGTTCGCGATGCTGCTGCGCAAGCAGGCCGAGCGCATCGGCGCGCGCTTTCGCTTCAACACGACGGTCGAGCGGCTCGAGCCGGGCGCCAAACCGGGGGTCGTCGTCGTGCGGGCGCCGCATGTGAGAGCCACCCATCCGTCGAGCGCCGGGTCGTCGTCGAGCCCGATCGAAGATTGGCCGGACACGCGTCCGCTGACGCCGGAGCCTGCGACCGAGGCGTTCGACGCCGTGGTGGTCTGTGCCGCACTCGGTGCCGTGCCGCTGCTGCGTCCGCTCGGCCTGGCACTGCCGCTGCAGGCGGTGTACGGCTACTCGGTGACGGCGCCGCTCCGTCGCCATGACGATCCGGGCTTCGGCCCGCGTTCGGCGCTGATGGACGAGCGCTACAAGGTCGCGATCAGCCGCATCGGCACCCGCATCCGGGTCGCCGGCAGCGCCGAGTTCGGTGGCTCGCCCCTGCGGCATCACGCCGGCGCGCTCGCGACCTTGCACAAGGTGCTGCACGACTGGTTTCCGGCGAGCGCGCGGATCAGCCAGGCGCAGACCTGGAAAGGCGCACGGCCGATGCTGCCCGACGGACCGCCGGTTCTCGGCGCCAGCGGCCTGCCCGGCATCTGGCTCAACCTCGGCCACGGCTCGAGCGGGTGGGCCCTCTCTTGCGGATCGGCGCGCGTGGTGGCCGACGCGATCGCCGGGCGCGCGTCGCCGATCGACATCGAGGGGCTCGGCCTCGACCGGTTGCGCCGCTGAGCTACGCAGGCGCCGCGTTCGGCCGGCCCGCCCGCCATGCGGCCACATGGCGCCAGAGCATCGGCGCGACAATGAGCAGGCCGGTCAGCGTGCTGACGATTCCCGGTGCGATCATCAGCAGCGCGGCGACGATACAGAGCGCCTGCTCGAGCGCCGTCATCTCGACCAGGAACCAGCGGCTGAACGCCGCGCCGAGGATCGTGATGCCGAGCACGCAGCCGGCAAAGGTGACGACGAACTCCGACCACGTGAAGCCCTTCGTCACCAGCAGCAGCGACGGCGAGAACACGAAGACGAACGGCACCAGCACCTTGCCGAGCCCGAGACGGAACGCGGTGTTGCCGGTCTTGAACGGATCGCTGCCCGCCATGCCGGCCGCGGCATAGGCGGCGAGCGCGACCGGCGGCGTGATGTCGGCGAGCACGCCGTAATAGAACACGAAGAAGTGCGCGACCAGCGGTTGCACGCCGAGCTGCACCAGCGTCGGCGCGGCCACCGTCACCATGATGATGTAGTTCGCGGTGGTCGGGATGCCGCACCCCATCAGCACGCAGACGAGCGCCGTCATCGCCAGCGCGGCGAACAGGGTGAGCGACTGCGTCGTCGCCAGTCCCTGCGGCACCAAGGCGCCGAGCCCGCCGGCGATCGCCTGGGCGGCACTGGTGATGATGTAGCTGATCTTGAAACCGACGCCGGTCAGCGTGACGACGCCGATCACGATGCCGACGGTGGCCGCCGCGGCGCCGACCGCGAGTGCGTACTTGGCGCCGGTCTCGAACGCTTCGACGAGATCGGACGGCTTGATGCGACCGACGATCTGCAAGGCCCGCAGCGCGAAAGGCGTTGCCACCAGCGCGACCGCGAAGATGCCGATGCGCAGCGGGAGGCTCTCGATGCCGCCGAACGCGAGCACGAGCAGCACCGCATGCAGCAACGCAAGCAGACACCAGTTGGCGACCGTGTTGCCGCGCACCGAGGTCGTCAACCCGACGATCGCGCACGAGCTGATGCCGGTGAAGGCCGCCAGATACGGCGTCTTGCCGCTGACGAGGATGCCGATCAACAGCACGAGCGGGATCAGCGTCGGCCAACGCGCCTTGAACGACTCCCGCAGGCGCGGCATCTCCGCTTCGGTGAGCCCGCGAAGACCGCGCCGCTTGGCCTCGAAATGGACCTGCATGAAGACGCCGTAGAAGTGCATGAAGGCCGGCACGATCGCCGCGACGACGATCACCTGGTACGGCACCGACAGGAACTCGACCATCAGGAATGCCGCGGCCCCCATGATCGGCGGCGTGATCTGCCCGCCGGTCGATGCGGCCGCTTCGACGCCCGCCGCAAAGTGGCGCGGATAGCCGACGCGGATCATCGCCGGGATCGTCAGCGAGCCCACCGTCACCGCATTCGCGACCGACGAGCCGCTCAGCATGCCGAACATCGCCGAGCCGAACACGCTGACCTTGGCCGGTCCACCGGCATAGCGTCCGGCGACGCTCGACGCGATGTCGAGGAACAGCTGGCCGAGGCCGATGCGCGTCGCCAGCACGCCGAACAGCACGAAGTGGAAGACGTAGGTCGCAACGACACCGACCGCGATGCCGTAGATGCCCTGGCTCGTCAGGTACAGGTGATTGACGAGCTGAGGCCAGGTCGCGCCGGCATGCTTGAGCAGGCCTGGAAAGAGCGGTCCGGCCATCGCGTAGGCCATGAAGACGAGCGCGATCACCGGCAGCGGCCAGCCCATGCTGCGCCGTGTCGCCTCGAGCAGCGCGACCACGAGGATGCTGCCCATCGCGACATCGATCGGCAGCGGATTGCCGACCCGGAACGCGAGGTCGTCGAAGATGTACGGGATGTAGAGCACCGATGCGGCCACTGCGAGGCCGAGCAGCCAGTCGATCAGCGGAATGCCGCCCGGCCGCAGCGCGGAACTCCGCGGTGGCTGTTCCGACTTCGACGCCGCGAACACCAGGAAGATCAGCCCGAGCACGAAGGCGAGGTGGACGCCGCGGTGCGTGGTCTCGCGCAACAGGCCGAAGCCGGCCGTGTAGTAGTGGAAGCAGGACAGCACGATCAGCAGCCACTTGACGAACACGGTCGCCGGCGGCAGCGTCGGCCGGAAGCGCATCTCCGGGTCGAACTTTTCCTCGAGCTGCGCCAGGGTGCGCGGATCGATCTCGGCAACGGTGCTCATCGGGTGTCGCTGTCGCATCAAATCAAAACGGGCGGTCGCAGCCGCCCGTTCCATGGCGATCCGGCGCGGCTACTTCAACACGCCGGCTTCGCGATAGAACTTCTCGGCGCCCGGATGGAATGGAATGCCGGCGCTCTTCACCGCGTTGTCCTTGGTGATGAACTTGCCCTTCGCGTGGCCCGCGGCCAGCGCCTTCTGGGTCGGTTCGCTGAACAGCGCCTTCGTGATCTCGTAGACGGTCTGCGCGTCCGCCTTCGCGCTCGTCACCCATTGGGCTCCGAGCGCGAGCGTGCGAACCTGCCCGACCCCTTTGTAGGTTTCGGCCGCAATCACGTCCGGCGAGAAGAAGGGGCTTCCGGCGCGCAGGCTGTCGGCTTGCGGGCCCTCGATCGGGATCAGCTCGATGCCCGCACCGCTCGAGGCCAGTTCGGCGATCGCTCCGGCCGGCGCGCCTCCGACGAAGAAGAACGCGTCGAGCGCGCCGTCCTTCATCTTGTCACCGGCCTGGTTCGGCTTGACGTACTCGGGCTTGATGTCGGCTTCGCTGAGGCCGTAAGCCGCAAGGATCAGCTTCGCATCGACCAGCGTCCCCGAACCCGGCTCGTCGAGCGCCACCCGCTTGCCCTTCAGGTCGGCCACCGTCCTGATGCCGCCGCCCTTGCGCGCGACGAGGTGTACGCTTTCCGGATAGAGATTCGCGATCAGGCGCAGGTCGGCTACCTTGGGCTTGCCTTCGTAGACGCCGGTGCCGGTCTGGGCCCAGGTCGCTACATCGGCCTGCGTGAAACCCGATTCGAGAGAGCCGCCGGAAATCGCCGTGACGTTGGCGACCGAACCGTTGCTGGCCTGTGCGGTGACGATGATCTTGCCCGGCTGCGAAACTGCGTTCGCGATCATGCCGCCGACCGGGTAGTAGGTACCCGCCGTGCCGCCGGTGCCGATGCGAAAGAACTGCTGCGCCTCGGCGCTGCCGACCATCGCCATCGCCGCGAGCGCGGCTGCCCAAACTCGTTTCATCGTGACTGCTCCTGCCGGGTTGAAATCGACGTCAGTGGACCACAATCGGCTCGCCCTTCCACGCACGAAAACCCGATCCCGATCGAATCGCAACATGCCGGCGATCCAGCGCATCAACCCGTCGACAACTGCCGTCGCGCTCTTTGGAAGCGCGAGCACGCGCCTGATCGAGGGACGCGCCGCCGCGGCGCTGGCACCGCATGCGCTGATGCGCCGCGCCGGCGCGGCGACGGCACGGCTCGCACTGGCGCTGGCGCCGCATGCACGGCGTTTCTGGATTGCGTCGGGACCCGGCAACAACGGCGGCGACGGCTTCGAAGCGGCGCTCTGCCTGCAACAAGAAGGTCGGCGTGCCGGCGTCATGCTGTTCGGGACCCCAGAGCGACTGCCCGCGGACGCGAAGGATGCGTATGAACGCGCTGTCGCCGGCGGCGTCGAATTCGGCTGCGGCTCCGAGCGCCTGACGGCCCACGACCTTGCGATCGATGCACTGCTCGGCATCGGCAACTCACGGCCGCTCGAAGGACCGATCGGCGACGCGGTCCAGCGCTTGAATGGATTGCCGTGCCCGGTGCTCGCGGTCGACGTCCCCTCGGGCTTGAACGCAGACACGGGACAGCCGTTCGGCCCGACCTGTGTCGATGCGGCCCACACGCTGTCGCTGCTGACGTTGAAGCCGGGCCTCTTCACCGGCGCCGGACGCGACCACGCCGGCACTGTGTGGCTCGACACGCTCGGCGTCGACCTGGCCGCCGAGCATGCGCCGGACGCCTGGCTCGGCGGCGCCGTGAGCGATGCCGCGAGGACCGCGCGGCGGCACGCCAGTCACAAGGGCACGTTCGGCGACGTCGCCGTGGTGGGCGGCGCCGACGGCATGATCGGGGCCGCGTTGCTCGCGGGCCGTGCAGCGCACGCTGCCGGCGCGGGCCGCGTCCATGTCGCGCTGCTCGCCACGCTGCGCCGTACGGCGAGCGACCACGATCCGCTGCGACCGGAGCTGATGTTCCGCAGCGACTGGTGCGAGAGCCCTCCGGCCACGCTGGCGCAGACGACCGTCGTCTGCGGTTGCGGCGGCGGCGACGCGATTCGCACGCCGTTGCCGCGGCTCGTCAGCCTCGCGGCCAGGCTCGTCCTCGATGCCGATGCACTGAACGCGATCGCCGCGGACCGCGGTCTGCGCGCGGCACTGCTGTCGCGCGCGACGCGGCACCTGCCGACCATCATCACGCCGCATCCGCTCGAGGCATCGCGCCTGCTCGACAGCACGACCGGCGCGGTGCAGGCCGACCGGCTGGCTGCCGTCCGCGAGCTCGCCGACCGCTACGGCTGCGTCGCGGTCCTGAAGGGCTCCGGCACCGTGATCGCGGCGCCGCAGGAGACGCCGACCATCAACGCGACCGGCAACGCGACGCTGGCGAGCGCGGGCACCGGCGACGTGCTGGCCGGCTGGATTGGCGGACTCTGGGCGCAGAGCCCGGCACGCCAGACGCCCGTGCGCGACGCGTACGAGATCGCGGTGCGCGCGGTGGCCGAGCACGGCGCCGCCGCCGGACCGCCTCGAGTCGGGCCGATGCGCGCGGCCGACCTCGTCGAGGCCTTGCACGCACGCGTGGCCGGGACGCGCTGAGCGCCGCCTCAGCCGAGCGCCCGCATGGCCTTGCCGACCTCCAAGGTGCCCTGCGCGTTGCCGCTTTCCGGCACGGTCTCCGCGGACCGGTCCGAGATCGCGGCGAACTGCCGGGCGATGCGCTCGACCGCGTCGGCTGGCTGGCCGACGAACAGGCCTTCGGTCAGCGTGACGTGCGCGCGCTCGAACGAGCCCGCTCCGGCGCACAGGATCGCGCGGTTCGGCGCGTCTTCGGCGACGAGTGCCAGCAGGCCGGGCGTCACCGCGGCCGGCTCGAGCAGCTTCAGCACCGCTTCGGGCATCAGGTTCTCGGTCATGCGGGTGGCCGCCGTCGGCGCCAGGCAGTTGACGCGGATGTCGTGCTTGGCACCTTCGATCGACAGCGTCTGCATCAGTCCGACCAGCGCCATCTTCGCTGCGCCGTAGTTGGACTGCCCGAAGTTGCCGTAGAGCCCGCTCGACGAGGTCGTCATCACGATCCGGCCGTAGTTCTGCGCGCGCATGGTGTCCCAGACCGCCTTGCAGCAATGGACGGCACCCATCAGGTGGACGTCGATCACGAGCCGGAAGTCGGCGAGGTCCATCTTCGAGAAGCTCTTGTCGCGCAGGATGCCGGCGTTGTTGACCAGGATGTCGACCCGTCCCCAGGCCCGCATCGCATCGGCCACCATCGCCTGCACCGCGCCGAAGTCGGTCACCGAGGCACCGCTGGCGATCGCCTCGCCGCCGGCGGACCGGATCTCCTCGACGACCGCGAGTGCGGCGCTCGGCGTGCCGCCGTTGCCGTCGAGCGTGCCGCCGAGGTCGTTGACGACGACCTTGGCACCGGGAAAG